>JACCDO010196762.1_pt1 | contig 70502 bp, 57 predicted proteins | sample 7446101 | NCBI WGS metagenome assembly JACCDO01 (sample SAMN15323440, study PRJNA562643) | freshwater metagenome | isolation source: river surface water | place: USA:Blue River Watershed | collected 2017-08-16 | reverse complement strand
CTTCTTCAAAGAATGGGTGCGGAGGTAAGTCTTAAATTTTTTGAAGACGAACTTCATACCATCCGTCCTGAAGAACTGACTTGGGTCAATCAAACGCTTTTTTTGTAAGGTTTCTTGGTTAAAAAAATCCCTGGCACTAGCTAGGGTTTTTTTTGTTTAGCACCAGGCTAATCCTCTAGTAAGAATAGGTTATTTGTGAACCCAATTCTTGATCGAGTTCGATTTGTGCATAGACTCCGACTTCTTGCTGTAGCTCTTCCACGTGACTGATGATTCCGACAACTCGGTTTTCATGCCGAAGCGCTTTGAGTGTTTCAAAGACCACCCGAAGCGAATTTTTATCGAGTGCTCCGAATCCCTCATCCAAAAAGAAGAAACTTTGATCTGCCTGATTCAGGGCTTTTACTTTCTCTGCCAAAGCCAAGGCAAGGCAAAGAGAAGCTTGGAAAGTTTGCCCACCTGAAAGGGTTTTAAGTAATCGTTTTTTGCCTCCATTCAGGTAGTCCATCACCCAAAAAGTATTGTTGTCATCAATCTCCAAACTCAAGCTATTTTTGGTGAGCATTCTAAACCGCTTGTTAGCGGTGTTGCAAAGCTCACGCAAGTAGATGGAACTTACATAGCGGACAAATCCTTTCCCAGCAAAAAGTTTATCCAACTCCCGTAAATTGGCCTCTCGATTATCAATTCGTTCAAAATCACCTAGAAGGCCTTGTTTTTCTTTCAGTTTCTGAGAAATTTCTTGGAGCTCTTGATTGAGTAAGGTGACTTGTGACTGTAGGTTTTTTTCTTTTTCCTTTGCTAAAGCAACCTCTCCTAGAAGGGTTTGAAATCTTTCTTCTGAAAATTCATTCATCCCCTCCTCAGCTTTTAGTACTTCAATTCGTGCTGTGGTTGTGGCAACCTGCTGCTCATAGACACGAATTTCTGCATCCATTTTTTCTGCATCAAAATCCTGCTGGAAGAGTTCAATTAATCCATCTTTTTCTACAAATCCCTGCTTCGTCATCATTTCGGCGAATTCTTTTTGGCAGGATGCAAGACGATCTTGGGTAGTAGTCAACAAGGTATCAAAATTCTGGAGGTCGGCTAGATTTCTAGATTGAGCAATTTGTCTTTCTAGCAAATGTTTTTGAACACCGACTAAGGATTCCGCAGCAGTTTCAATGCTTTTTTCTACTAGGGTAATCGCATTGCCGATCGCTTCTGCTTCCTTCTTCTTATACGGTTCACAAAATTCTGGATCCTTGATCTCCTGCTGTTTACCAGCTATTCTAGAAAGTAAGTCCTGGTTTTGGAGCTGTGCCTGTTGCAAGGTATGAGCAGCTGCTTCCTTTGCGTTTCGTAGGTCAGCGCTTTTTTTGCGCAAGTCATTGAGCTGATTTTGAAGTTGTTGGGTGTTTTGAAAAACTTCAGTCAACTCAGAAATTTTGGACTCAAGCTCCTCTTTCGTCGCTATACCACTGGCTTTTAGTTTTTTCCAAAGTGCTAATTCTTGCTTTTCAACCCCCAGTTTTTCCTGCTCTTTGTGAACCTGGTTTTTTTGATGGTTGCTGTACTGTATTTCTTCAATACTTTTCTTTTGAATCAGGTCTCGAATTTTTTCCAATTCAAGATTGCCTTGCTTCAAATCCACTTCTACTTGTTGGAGTGCTGCTGCGGAGGCATTTGCCTGCAATGGGTTTGGATGTTCACTAGCCCCACACAGCGGACAGGGTATCCCATTTTCCAATAGATGTGCATGTGAGGCCAAACCTTGAGTTCTGAGTAGCTTTTCCCGGGATATTTCTAGTTGATTTACCAGCGTTTTTTGATATGCGAGCCATTCTTCCAAACTTTGATTTGCTTTTTCAGGCACTTGACTTGTGAATGCTGCCAACCGATTCTTGCAAGTAGTTAGCAGCGCCACACCTTCTTGGAGGGCAAGCTCCAACTCCAATTTTCGTTGCATCAATTCCCGAAGCTGATTGCTGGCAGTTTTTAGTTCGGCAAGTACCGAAGGGTCTAAATTTGGGAGGCCTATTTGTTTTCTTTCAAGAAAATCAATCTCCTTTTCAAGGGATTGGATTTCCTTGTTTTGAAGTTCAATTGCTGGCAGCAAGGAGTCCAGGTTGTTCTGGACTTGGGCTTGCTTGCTGGCCAATTCTTGAATTTCGAGCACTTTTTTAAGGTCTCGAATCTTTCCCTCGCGTTGCGGTCTTAGTGCATTGATTTCTCGAAACTTAACTTCGTCAGCCAAAAGGGATTTTATTTCCTCGGCAAAGGATTCTTTGAAGCGATTGCATTCGATGAGGCTAACCTGGTATTTTTCCAGATCCCTCTCTAGGTCTAGGATCCGATCCCAAATGGGTCTGAGGTAGGTTTTGGCACTTTGGAAATCTCGATAAAGCTGCCGCTTCCTATCCATTTCGGGTTGCTTTGCAGTAAGAATTGCCTGAACCTGAACTAGATTTTGAAGTTCGAGGAAGGATTTGCGTGTGCCTTCCATCTTGCGTACCTCCTCAGCCATGACCTGTAAGGCCTGGGTTGCCTGCAACAATTCTTGATTTAATCCTGCATACTCCTCTTGTTTGGCGAGCAAAATTTCAGAAGAAATCCCTTCCATTTTTTTAATAAGGGTCTCAATCCCTATTTTTTCCTCACGAGCTTGTTTCAACAAACTTCCTGTTTGGGGAGAAAGGTCGAATCGATCTAAGCCAAACAAGTCTTGCATCATCTGTGCACGTTCTGTGGGCTTTTGGTCTATAAAATCCCGAAACTTTCCTTGGGGGATGATGATGGTTTGTTTGAAGTTTTCTCGGCTCATACCAATCAACTCCTCTGCTTTACTTGAGGTGGCCTGCCATTCTTGTCCCACCTGTTCATAAAAACCATGGCTTGCAGTTTCTATTTTTTCGGGGTCTTTCTTATTTCGTTTGACGGTGTAGCGCGCAAGGTAGTTGCTCCCATTGTTTGAACCGGACTTGAAAAAAAACTTCAGGTCTACTTGCTGGTGCTGCAAATTAATCATGCTCGAGCGCTCACCCGAGTTGGATACCCGCTCTGGGTTCCCATAAAGTGCAATCAGAATTCCTTCTAAAATGGCAGACTTACCGCTACCAACGGAGCCAAAAATTCCAAATAGTCCTGCAGCAGTCAGGGTCTCAAATTCAATGACCTGTCGTTCTCTGTAAGAATACAGTCCTTCTATTTCCAGTCGAATAGGAATCATGAGGCAGAGGTTTTGCTAAGTACTTCTTTAAATAATTCCATCAGTTGCGCATTAGGTTCTTGCCCTTTTTCGCTGGTGTAAAAAAGCCGAAATAAGCTTTCCATATCTCTACTTAGGTCTTCAGCCCGGAGTTCTTCTTGGGCTAGTCCCGGAGTTTGCCGTAATTGTGGAATTAGGTTGACGATCCCGTCGTGTGCTTTTAAAATGGCTTTTCGTGTGCTAGCATCGATGGACTCATCTGTGAGAAAGGTGATTTCAACGAAGCAGTAAGGATGAGCTTCGAGCCAAGCCAAGGTATCTGGCAGGTTGTCAAAGCTTACTTTGTACAAGGGTCTACCTTGTTTTAATGGAATGGGCCGGTACAGCACAGGCTCCTTGGGTTTGGCATGAATCAGCACCACATTTTTTTCTTGATCTGCTTCAGAGAAGGAGTAAGCTAGCGGGGAGCTGGAGTAAACCACAGGGCTAGGGGACTTGCTTACCGTCTGGTAGCGGTGCAGGTGCCCCAAGGCGGCATATTGAATTTGACTAGGAAGTTGTTGGGTAAACAAAGACTGCGTACCTCCAACATGCAGAATCGGCCGCTCTGATTCAGGTTCTGAATCTGGTGGGGTTGTACTTCCTTCTTCTACAAAAAAGAAGTGGCCCATAAACAGGTTGACTCCATTCTCATCACAGTAGCGATCCGCAAGTTGCTGCCAATTCTGCCCAAGCAATTCACGAAATACCTCTTCTCGATTCTCTTCACCTAAGTAGGTTCGGAGGCTAACTTCATTGGCATAAGGGGCGAGGAGGATGCGGATTGGAAACTCAAATTTTGGTAGTCTGAGTTCCACGAATCCAGAATCCGATTGGCTGATTTCCATCCCACCATCCAAGATGCCACAGGAGATGATGCTGTCGTAACGGCTGTAAAAAAGAATGCCCAGTTCCCTCGCCAAGGGGTCAGGTGCCTCCACAAACTGGCTGCTATCGTGATTACCTGAAATGGCCACTACGGGCCTCGTCCCATTTTTGGAAAGCCTGCGAAGCGTTTTGTACAGGAGTTCCACCGCCTCATGGCTTGGGTTGAAGGTATCAAAAATATCGCCAGCCAGAAGTACTAGGTCTACTTCCTCTTGGTCTGCAATCTGGCAGATTTCCTCCAAAACCAATTTCTGTTCGGCAATACGGGAGTACTCTTGGAGTCGTTTGCCTAAGTGCCAGTCCGCAGTATGTAAAATTTTTAGCATGTATTACAAGGTGTGCCTTGATGAGGGCTTCGGTTGATCAAATGGATGAATAAAAAAAGTTGTGTTCAATGTTGAGTTCAATCACTAATTCATTCGAAGATAGGAGAAGGATGGAATTGCACCAACTACTAAAAACTGCTTTGACAGAAATTGGCACCTTTCTTGATTAAAATAGGTGAATCGAAAATTTCAATCATGATTTTCAGATACTTAGTTGTATTTTTTTTCTTTATTTCCTGTTTTCAAGCAAACGCACAAACAGATTCCCTGCTGATTCAAAAAGGAATAGCGAGTTACTATGGGGGAAAATTTCACGGACGTAAAACCGCAAGTGGGGAAATTTACCACAAGGACAGCCTAACTGCTGCGCATAAAATTTTACCATTTGGAACAAGGGTGAAGGTAACAAATCTGAAAAAAAATACCTCCGTAATCGTCCGTGTCACGGATCGATTGCCCATGAATTCCAAACGGCATATCGATCTTTCTGTAGCTGCAGCGAGGCAATTGGAAATGCTCAGAGATGGGGTAGCCAATGTGAGAATTGAGGCCATTGACCTAGACCAGCTCGATAAATTAATTAAGTATTTTGAAGGAAGACCACACCCTAACTTAAGGCTTAGACCTTATTATAGAGGGATTGTGGTACCCTTTACAAAAGAATCTTTTAATTTAATTTTTTAAGGCAAGCTTACACTGTATCAGGCTCTGGGTGCTTCCAAGGACCTCGGTACGGACGTCGTAGTTTTGCGGTAGCCTCGGGATCATTCAAGACCGTCCGAGTTTTTGCATCATATTTTAGAGGACGGCCTCCTAGTTCCATGGAGATATTAGCTAAAATGCAGGCTGCAGTGGAAATATGCCCTTCTTCTACATCTGCGACTGGTAATAGGTCCTTGTCGATGGCTTCTAGCCAGTTTTTCATGTGGAGACGAGTGGCAGGCGCCGCATTCAGTTCAATGCGATCTTCGGTGAGGTCTTCTGGATACTGCTCCTTTTCAAAGACACAGTCGAAGTGTATTTTCTCTGCTTTTGCATCGTAAGGGAAGTAATCCGCTTGCATGGTGCTCCCTGCAAGCATCCCATTTTCTCCATAGATTTTAAATGCCCAGGGATAGGCTGGGTCGGGGGCATTTCCCCAGGTACGGTGCTGCCAGACCACATTCAGCTCAGGAAATTCAAAGATGGCCGTTTGTGTATCTGCGATGTTGGACTTGCCCTCTTTCTGCACATAAATCCCGCCTGTAGCAGTGACTTGAGTAGGCCAACCGAGCTTGAGCATCCAGCGTACCGTGTCCAACATGTGTACGCACATGTCGCCAGGGATACCGTTGCCATATTCCATAAAAGTTCTCCACCAGCGGGTGTGAGGTAGTCCATCATAGGGGCGTAGGGGAGCAGGTCCAGTCCACAAGTCGTAATTCAAAAAGTCAGGAACAGGCTCTACCGCAGGATTGCCATTGGCACGCATGTGGTAGTAGCAGCACACTTCCGCATGGCTGATTTTTCCCAGCAGACCACTGTCAATAATTTGTTTTTTTGCCGAAATTAAATGTGGAGTGCTTTTTCTCTGGGTGCCTATCTGGCACACGCGTTTGTACTTCCTAGCTGCCGCGACGATGGCTTCTCCCTCAATGACGTCCACAGAAATTGGCTTTTGAAGGTACACATGTGCTCCTGACTTCATGGACTCGATTGCCTGAAGCGCATGCCAGTGATCAGGGGAACCAATCAATACCAGGTCACAAGCATGGCTTTGGAGTAATTCTCGGTAATCCTCAAAAAGTTCAGGTACTTTCTTTGATTTCTGTCGCTGCGCCACAAGTTCACCAGCTGCAGTTAACATCTTTTTATCCACATCGCAAAGGGCAACTACCTCTACATCTGCTACCTGAATCAATCGGAATAGATCCGATTTTCCATACCACCCGGCGCCAATTAAGGCAACTTTCAATGGGCCTGATTTGGTATTGAAATCCATTCCTAATAAGCCAAAGCTTGCTAGGGTCAAGAGGGCGCTGGAGCCCTTCAAAAAATCTCTGCGATTCAAGTCGTTCATTTGCCTGCCAATTTGATAGTGGACTTTGAATATACAAAAACCAGAAACTTATGCAAATTGGTTTTGGAAGAATGGCAAAGCTTGAGCCTAGAAACAAATAGACTAGTTCCCAGGATGATATACTCGCTTGGCCTGCTGCAACACGGATTTCTTATCCAAGGTCATCGGCTTCAGTTTTCGTTCCACAAATCGTTCCATCTGATCAGCATAGTGGGGAGAATCGGGGCGATTGCTTGCGCCATACACATTGATACTTTCCAAAACGGGAAGTCCTTTTCCAAAGCGTGCCATTAAAATGTAGGATTCTCCTTGGGCGCCCTTTCGCATACCCTTTTCCCAAGGCGTAGATCGGATGGTGGTTAAAACATCGTCAATTCCCCAGAGTGGAACCACTTTATCCCCACGAACGAGCTTTTGGTATTCGCCTAGCTGTACCAGCTCTTTTCCAAAATGAGTTTGAAAGTGTGTTTTGGCAGCCTGAAGACTTTGAACGGCTTCCTCCTCGGAAAGTGCCGTGTCAATAGACCTACCTGTCTTGGTAAACTCATCCCACCAGTAGTAATATACAAAAGCAAAAAGAGCCGCTCCTTGGCTGTCTATGGCAGCTTCCTTGTTCCAGGAAGTAAGCGACCTGATTTGGGTTGCTAGTGCTGGGTATTTTTTGGGATCCAAAGTAAACAAGGCCTGCAAATTGGTTCGGAAGGCCAGGTCCTTAGGAAGGGTTTGGTCAAACTTGATTTGATTGAACTGTTGCCAATTAATTTTTCCTGCTGCGGGCATCAGCTCCCGAAAGCGCTTCGATCGGTTGTTGTCCCGAAGATCGAATCCCATTTCTTTCGGGTAAGCCGCTGCTGCCAAGGTATCCGTTAAGGCGCCTGCTTTGTAAGGAGAATGGTTAGTATTATAGAGGTACCCAATGGCTGGATTGAGCTGCTGTGGCAGCTCTTCAAAGGAATGGTAAGCATTCCAGGCCACCATCGAACGGTTTCCAGGTACTGTTTCGGAATGGTCAATACCTGGTACACGCTTCGGTAAAAGGGCATTACTCACATAGTAAATGGTATCGTAGCGATCGGCATAGACGGTGTTGAAGTTGGGCAGCTGCAGGCTTTCCATGGCCCTTTTCCATTCGGTGAAATTTTTGGCTTTGTTCATTCTCCACCACTGTTCCGGTGCACCAATCCGGTCTAAGGCGCCCAATCGGAAGGCGTAAGTTCCTTTCTCTGTTACTAATGTTGGACCATAGATGGATTTCCAGACCTTTTTTGGAATCGGAAGCGTGATCCAATCCCAGAGTTTTACTTTAAGCCAAACTGTTTTTTCTTCCAACTGATGCCATTCTCCATCTACGCGGTAGCGCATGGGGTCATCAGAATCTACCTCCAATTCAAATAGATCTAGTAAGTCGGGAGAATTGACCGTATGGGCCCAACCTAGGTGCTCGTTAACTCCATGGAAGATCATGGCCCCGCCTGGAAAAAGGCCACCAAGCATGTTCCAGCCTTCCTCTGATTGGATGTGCGCTTCGTACCAAGCCACTGGACCTTCCAAAGGTTGGTGGGAGTTGATGGCCAAAAAAGCTTCTCCGGTATCGGTTCGTGAAGGGTGAATGGCGATGGCATTGGAACCTTTGGGAAGGGAATCTTCGGCGATTTTGGGAACTGTGCCCTTAAAGATTGCCTGAACCGCTCGGTCAGCCCCTGCCATTTGCGCAAGCGAAAGGATGTAGGCGGAACTAATTTCCTGGGGTGTAATTGGGAAAGCAGGGGCATAAAGGAGTTCCTCCGGATGCTGGTAGGCATAGTCATTCAGTCCTGCAGCATAACCTTCCAATACTTTCTTGAATTCAGGGGAAAAACTCGCTTCGTACTTTGTTTTGGCGATTTCTTTGGTTTCTAGTAGGTGTACAAAAAAATCGATCGCCGCTCCTTCTTCTCCAAATACTCTTCCCGCCAGTCCTTTTCCAGCGAGCACAGTTTTTTGAATGGTTTCGAAATCGTCTTCTGCATGGGCCCAGGCCAAACCATAAGCTGCATCGGCATCAGATTTACCAAAAATATGGGGAACCCCAAATTCATCTCGAGCAATTTGAATGTTTTTGGTATTCCAGCCTGAAGGTTGGTGGATGCGTTGACAAGAGGCAAGCAAAATTGTGGGCAAGACGAGAAAAAGGAAGGTTTTTTTCATGGAGGAAGGAATCTTCAGGAAAGTTAAGACTTCGCCTGAAATTAGTCGCAAGGCTTGCCAAGTTTGGTTCTGTTCTCTTTTGGTTAGAATTCAAGGGCTAGTTGGAACTCCACCCTCTAAAGGATTTTAGGCTTTGTTTCAGTCCGTTGGTCACAAAAATTACCCATCACAAGAAAACTATTTCTATTTTCACATCCCTTATTCTTTCGAACTATGAAAAAATTATTCTTACTAATTTTCCTCTTTCCTGTATTTAGCGTCCTAGCACAAGAAAAAGAGGTGCTCACCAAGTTGGATGCAAAGGCTGATTTTTATGGAGATCTTGCTCGTCAGATTTGGAGCAACCCAGAGCTTGGGTATTTGGAAACGAAATCTTCTCAGCTCCTTCAAAAAACACTCTCCGATGCTGGATTTAAAGTTACGGCAGGAGTAGCAGCTATCCCCACTGCCTTTGTGGCGGAGTATGGCTCTGGAAAGCCCGTGATTGGAATCATGGCCGAATTTGATGCGCTTCCAGGAGTGTCTCAGGAGGCGGTGTCTTTTCGTAAGCCAGTAGTAGTAGGTGGTGCTGGTCATGCCTGTGGTCACCACCTATTTGGTGCTGCTTCGGTAGCAGCAGGGATTTCGGTGATGGATTGGATGAAGGCCAACAAGATTAAAGGTACCGTACGTGTGTATGGAACGCCTGCAGAAGAAGGCGGAGGAGGCAAGGTATACATGGCTAGGGCAGGCTTGATCCAAGATGTGGACGCCATGCTGCATTGGCACCCAAGCTCCCAAAATGCTGCTGGAGCTACTTCTTCCTTAGCCAATATCTCTACCAAATTTCGATTTTATGGAGAAGCATCTCACGCAGCAGCAGCACCTGAGCGTGGCAAGTCTGCCTTGGATGCGGTAGAAGCGATGAACTTTATGGTGAACCTCATGCGTGAGCATGTGCCGATGGAAACCCGCATGCACTACGTAATCACTAGAGGTGGGGAAGCACCAAACGTGGTACCTGCATTTGCGGAATCCTATCATTATGTACGTCATCCCGATGCCTTGGTAGTTCAGCAGATTTTTGACCGCATGGTCAAAGCAGCCGAAGGTGCAGCGCTAGGAACCCAGACGCGCATGGAGTACGAGGTGATCAATGGGGTGTACAACCTCCTTCCCAACGAGACTTTGGCGCGAATCATGCACAAGAATCTCGAAAAAATCGGAGGGGTAACCTATTCGCCCGAGGAGAAGAAATTTGCAGAAGAAATCATTAAAACCTATCCAGCAGGTGTGAAAGCTAGTCCAGAAGACGCAACTAAAATCGTTCCTTTTGTAGTGAGAGAAGAAGGCGGTGGAGGTTCTACTGATGTAGGAGACATTAGTTGGCTGGTACCTACAGTAGGCTTGGGTACAGCTACCTGGGTTCCAGGTACCTCTGCACACACTTGGCAGGCGGTAGCCGCTGGAGGGATGAGCATTGGCCAGAAAGGAATGATGGTAGCCGCCAAAACCTTGACCTTGACGGCAATGGATATTTTCACTAATCCATCGGTTACAGGACAAGCTTTGCAGGAACTCAATACTCGCAGAGGAGAAGGATTTTCGTATAAAGCCCTAGTGGGAGATAGAACTGCTCCTTTGGATTACAGAAAGTAAGCTACTCCTTAAGAGTAAAAGGCTGGATTTCCGTTAATGGAATTCCAGCCTTTTTTTTATGCCTTTTTTTTCAAAAGAAGTATATTGGAGTTGCAATTTTCTTGCAAACAGTATTTATGCAAAGACGAACATCACTAAAACTTCTAGGCGCAGCTGGAGCAGGTATTGCTGGGCTGATCCTGGCGGACTGGAAATGGCAAATTCTGGATCGCCTGACTCATGCTGGTTTTTTCAGCTATGACCAAGAGCAACTCTTAGCCTCTTTGGCGGACACGATTATTCCAGCCGGTGTTTCGGGTGCTGCGGGCACTGCGCCTATTGGTGCCTTGAGCACAGGTACAGACCAATTTTTAATCAAATTCTTTGAAAAGTGCATCGAAAAAGAAGAGCAAGAAATATTAATTCAAGAGCTCAAGGTCTTGCAACAACTTAATTTCACTTCCTTGAGTAGCGCTGAAAGAGAAAAAATTCTACTTGACTATTCCAAAGCGGAAGAGGAAGAAAAGAAAAAATTCTACGAACTCATTCGATCCAATACCATTTTTGGATTTACGACTGTAAAGGAAGTGATGGTTAATTATTTGGGCTACCAAGTTGCCCCTGGATTTTATACCGGCTGTGTGGAGGTGCCTGCTGAAAAGGCTTAAATCAACGATGTTACAAGATTCAAAAGCAAAACGAACCTACGATGCCATTGTCATCGGCTCTGGCGCTTCCGGAGGTTGGGCCGCCAAGGAACTTACAGAAAAAGGCTTGAAGACGCTGGTGTTGGAGCGAGGGCGCATGGTCCGCCACATTGAAGACTATCCTACAGCCTCCAAGGCCCCTTGGGAATTTGAATTCCGTGGAGCCGTACCTATCGAGAAACGATCTGGTCTCGGTGCTGCCAACTGGAAGCGGGAAGAGACTATGCATTGGGCGCTCGCCGAGGATGAGCAGCCCTACATCGAGGAGAAGCCTTTTCGTTGGTTTAGGGGCTATCATGTCGGAGGCAAGTCCCTGCTCTGGGCACGAGGCACACAGCGTTGGTCGGATTTTGATTTTGAGGGACCCGCTCGCGATGGCTATGCAGTGGATTGGCCGATCCGGTACAAGGACATGGAGCCCTGGTATACTTATGTGGAGACTTTCGTGGGTTTTGCAGGAAGTAGAGATGGTTTGGATGTGCTTCCCGATCAGGTGGTGCAGCCTGGTTTTGAACTGAGTTGCGTCGAGCGCTATTACAAAGAAAAGTTGAAAGAAATGTATGGTTCGGAGCGGCACCTGGTTCAAGGTCGCTGTGCCCACCTCACTGACCCACAGCAGATCCACCTGGATCAGGGTAGGTCGAAGTGCATGAACCAAAACATGTGCAATCGGGGCTGTATTTATGGGGGCTATTTTTCTGCGAATGCCTCTACTTTGCCTTGGGCTGAGAAGACGGGGAACCTGACGCTTCGACCAGATTCGGTGGTAGAATCTATCCTCTATGATGAGCAAAAAGGCAAGGCCATCGGCGTGCGTGTGATTGATCGACTTACCCAAGAAACCATCGAGTTTTATGCAAAAATCATTTTTGTGAATGCCTCCACGATCAATTCCAATGCGATCCTTCTCAATTCCACTTCGACTCGTTTTCCTAACGGCCTTGGAAATGACAATGGGCTAATGGGAAAATTTATCACTTGCCACAACTACAGAGGAAAGGGTTATGCCACCTTTGAGGGATTTTTGGATCAAACCAATAAAGGGAGAAATCCAGGGCATGCCTACGTGCCGCGCTTTCGAAATGTCTACCGCCAAGAAACAGATTTCCTTCGTGGCTATGCCATCGGGATGTCTGCCAGCCGGCAGCTAGATGGGAATGGAGAGCTGATCGGCGATGCACTTCGAGACAAACTACTAAATCCGAGCTACGGGCTGTGGGGAATGGCAGCATGGATGCAAGGGGAAGTGCTACCTGAAGAGTCCAATCACCTGCGCCTGAGCAAAGATGAAAAAGACAAGTATGGCATTCCTAAACTTATCCTTTCGGTGGAGTGGAAAGAGAATGATGACAAGATGACGCTGGATTTTCTGGAGCAGCAAACCGAAATGTACGAACGTATGGGATTCAAGAATATTAAAGTAGAAGATACAGGGGCACCTCCAGGTTCAGATATTCACGAAATGGGTGGCGTGCGCATGGGGAGAGATCCCAAAACTTCCTTGCTTAATGAATTCAACCAGCTTCATGCCTGCAAAAACGTATTTGTTTCTGATGGTGCTTGTATGACTAGCGGCAGTACCCAAAATCCAACTTTAACCTTTATGACCCTAACAGCTCGAGCAGCTAACCATGCCGTGGCCGAGTTGACCAAGGGCAATCTTTAACCATTTCCCAATGAGGTAAGTTGATTTTAATCCAAATCAGCAACCCTCTGAGGGAGTAAAACCCAAAATACCATGAAAAATTTACTCGCTTTCTGGATCCTAGCCTTGACTTGGATGCTTTCGCCAACAACGACCATCGCTCAGAAAAAGGGAGATCCGCTCTTTCGAGCCCCGCTAGGAATTGCTGCCTATACCTTTCGTGATCAATGGAAAAATGGGGTTCCCCAAACCCTGGACATCATTCAAAAAATGGGATTTAAAGAGTACGAAGGTGGGGCGCCACAGGGAGTTGACCCTGTGGAATTCAAAAAAATGTTGAATGACAGGGGAATCAGCATTCCTTCCACGGGGACGGGTTTTGAGCAGTTGGAGAGCGATCCACAAGGGGTGGCTGACCGAGCCAAAGCCTTGGGAGTTTCCTATGTGATGTGTGCCTGGATTCCTCATGCTCGGGGACAGTTTTCAAAGGCTGATGCAGACCGTGCAATCAAAGCCTTCAATGCAGGAGGAAAAGTATTGAAGGAAAATGGAATTACTTTTAAGTACCACGTGCATGGCTACGAATTCCAGCCGTATGGCCAAGGCACTTTGTTTGATTACCTGGTAGAAAATACGGATCCGAAGTATGTATCCTTACAAATGGATGTCATGTGGACGCATTTTGGGGGAGGGGATCCAGCGGGATTGCTGAAGAAATACGGTAAGCGTTGGGTGTCATTGCATCTCAAGGATTTTAGAAAAGGGGCTCCAAGAGACATGACTGGATTGACTGGACCTGAAAATGATGTTCCATTGGGACAGGGAGAGCTCGATTTCGTGGCGATCTTGAAGGAAGCCAATAAAATCGGAATCAAGCACATGTTTGTAGAGGATGAGAGTGAGAAAGAGTTGGAGACCTTGCCGGTGAGTATTGGGTATTTGAAAAAGTTGACCTATTGAGAAATTAAGTCAAGACATTCGTTTATGAGTAAAAAATGGAAAGGGAGGGTCTGAAACCTCCCTTTTCCGTTCAACTTAACTTAACTGAATCAACCTATCTTATGAAATGAATAACTAGGGAAACGGCAGCATGTTTGGTAAGGTTGAATTTTTTGAATGAATTGATTTTATCTTACCTATAAATCAACCTACTTTAGTAGCAAGGCTATTTTTTTTGCAGTTTCTGAATTTTCAACATTTTAATTTTTTGACCTAAGCTACGCGCCGAAGCCATTTGAGGCTGATTTTCATTAGTTCTTTCCATTTATATCCACGGGTTACCCTTTGGGAGCTTAGTGTGTATTCATTTTTTTGATTTTATTTTATAAATAATTCAATAAAAAATTGATTTTTTAAATTTTATAAATACATTCATTTATTCTTTAATTTAATTTTTATGAAAAAACTATTTTTAAATCTAATTACCAGTCGATTGGGGCATTTTTTAACCGCCCCAGTCTTTTGCTTCTATTTCAGTTTTCGGAATATTCCTTACATCCTTTTATTGACTACCAACACTGTTCGTATTCATTCGCTCCATCCTTTAGGAAGCAATCTTTTCTAAGGGTTTGGCCCCCCCTTAATTTTCTACTTGTCAACTTATTTTTAATTTTTAACCGCAACCAATTATGAAAACCACTTTTCGAAATTTTCTCTTTTTCCTAGGATTGACATTTCCTTTTCAAGCTTGCCACCAAGATCCCGTTCCTGAAATTCCTAGGATTCAAGCCGCTGAACTTGAATTTATTGGGGTGGAGCACAACGAAAAGTTGCAGGATGCTTTTGAATTTCTTGTTGCAAATCGAAATTCCATGGGACACAAATCCCCAGTTGCCAATAAGCAGGTCCTAGAGAATTTTTTGATTGCCCAGATTGAAGCAACTACCCAGTATCCAGCCAATATGAATGCCATCGGGGTAGCCTATACCAAGCAACTTTTTGCAAGCTCCAACCGGCAATTTGCCAGGCAGGAGGGGTATTTTGAAGGGTTTGAACTTGGGGAAAAAGTAAAACTCTATTTAGATGAGCTAAATGCCATCCTTTCTGTAGAGAATTTTGGTGACCCACGTGTCCCTCAAGAAATCAAGATTTTGGAAGAGACAATCGCTTTACAAAATGGCCTTAGCGATCGGGAGTTAGTGCTTTTGTACGCTGCAACTTCCGTAGCGAGACACTCCTACTCCTACTGGTCCGAAAATCACGAAAACTGGGCTCAGCTTGGTCCAACTTGGACTTCGCAGCAGAGCTATAAAACTGGCCCTGCAGGTAACATTGTCAAGGCAGATGTAGCGGGTGCGGTGGCAGGTGCTGCTGGAGCTTGGGTAGTCAATGCAGTGATAGGCCCTGGGCAAGTGGCCTATGGAGGCGCTATTTTGGGAGGGGCTGTGTCAGGCTCGGTATTCCAAGGGGTATATGAATTTCTAGATTGGGCATGGTAAACACTACAAAAATAAAAATTTTCTTTCTGAGCTTGCTTGCCTGTGAGGCTGTTGCGCTTGGAATTTGGGTAGCCTTTGGCGAAAACTATGCAGTGCATCTAGCCGTGGTTGCCGTGGTCATTACCTTGATAGCAAGAGGGAAAAAAGAAGCCGCCTAGTAGGCTTATAGAAAATAGAAATTAACACACGTTAACAGTACTTAACGCGTGTTTTGGGTTCTCTTTACTTCTTTTGTAGGGTAAAACAACACAACTATGAAACGTACGATCGCAACTCTTTCACTACTTCTTTTCTTAGGGGCAGGCCTACAGGCTGCTTTTGCACAAGGATTTACCGGCAGAGCCTATTATAAATCCTCCTCTCAAATAAAAATCTCTATGGATTCAACCAAAATGAATCCAGAACAAATAGCTCAGATCCAAGCCTCCCTAAAGAAGCAAATGGAACAGAACTTTATTTTGTCTTTTAACCAAACTGAATCCTCTTGGAAAAAAGAAGCCAGTTTGGGTGGAGGACCTGCAACGGCCTCTTCAGGCGGTGCAGTCTTTATGGTGGCTTCTAGCGGAGAAGGCTCAACTTTATACAAAAACTTGGCAGAGTTGAATTATGTGCAGGAGCAAGACATGATGGGTAAGGGGTATTTGATTAAAGATGAGCTGAAACCAGCAGAATGGGAACTTTCAGAGGAAACCAAAAAAGTTGGCAATTATACGGTTCAAAAGGCAAGCTTTTCAAGAATTATTGATAGCAAACGCTTTTCCACAGGAATGACCGAAATGGAAAATGTGAAAGATACCATTCAGGTAATTGCTTGGTTTGCTCCCGAGATTCCCGTTTCCCATGGGCCTGAAAATTACTTTGGGCTTCCAGGCTTGATCTTGGAAGTGCAATCTCAGGGAAGGACTTTTATTTGTGAGAAAATAGAATTGAATCCTTCGGCAGACCCAGTAGTGATCGAGAAGCCAAGCAAAGGCAAAGAAATTACGCAGGCAGAATTCCGAACCGTGCAGGAAGAAGGTATGAAGCAAATGATGAACCGCTACCAAGGCAAACCTGGAGAAGGTGCGACCATGAATATTCGGATTGGGAACTAAGTCAATTGCCTAGGTTTTATCCTGTTTAATTGCTTTTTGAAACTCCGGTTCTCTTTTCAAATTATTCCCACTTATTGATGTTCCTTTTCAAAAGAATAAGTTTGCTCGCCTGCTTCTGCCTGCTTGCTGGGCTTTCCATGGCCCAAACCAAGCCGCTGGTTGGTCAGGTTTTAGATAGCCTCAATCGGCCCATTGCCTATGCAAATGTGGTTGCCATCAACCAAAACACGCAAAAAATTGCTGGTTTTGGCATCTCCAATGAGGAAGGGCGCTTCAAAGTGACCTTGGCGGAAGGAGCCACCTATTTGTTAAGGATATCTTTCGTAGGCTACTTGAAATTCGAAAAAGTAGTTTCGGATTGGAATTCGGAAGTTCCACAAGTAGTGCGCCTCAAGCAAAATGATACGGAACTGGGGCTAGTGGAGGTAGTCTCCGAAATGCCCGTGTCCATGAAAGGGGATACGCTCACCTACAAAACCGATGCGTTTACCACCGGAACAGAGCGGAAGCTTGAGGATGTCTTGGAAAAGCTTCCCGGATTTCAGGTGGATGAAAATGGGGATGTCAAGGTGCAAGGCAAAAATGTAGACAAGGTCTTAGTGGATGGAAAGCCCTTCTTTGATGGCAATACCAAATTAGCTACCAAAAATCTACCTGCAAACGCCGTAGACCGGGTGCAAGTGTTGAAGAACTTCAACGAAGTAGGCCCCATGCGGGGCATGGATACCAACGAATCACTTGCGCTCAACATCGAACTAAAGGACGGAAAAAAGAACATGGTCTTTGGAGACCTTAGTGCGGGAGCTGGGCCCCAAGAGCGATATCTTGGGCATGCCAATACCTTCTATTATGCTCCCAAATTGAACCTTAACCTGATTGGTGGATCCAACAATGTAGGTGAACAGCCTTTTACCCTCCAAGATTACTTTAGATTCAGTGGTGGCATGATGGGACTGGCCTCTCGTGCAGGATCTCGGGTGCAGATGAATGGGGATGATTTGGGTATTCCTATGGTGACGAGAGCCAATGCGGCAGACCTAAGTACTACTTTGGGTGCCATTAACCTTAATTATTTCCCTTCGTCTCGATGGAGACACACGGGATTTGTGATTGGCTCCACTTCAAACACTAGTTTGGGGAGTAGTTCCCTCCGTACCTACCTCAATGCTGGTCAGACTAACCTCGAGGAATTGTTATCCAGCAGTAGGGTCCAAAATAAATCCGGCCTAGGCAAATACGCAGTAACCTACACCCCAAAAGAAGAAACCTACCTGAAATATTCCTTTTTTGGCAAGCTTGCCGAGGTAAACAACAGCAACCTGCTCAACTCGAGTTTTGGTGCCTTCAATCAACAGATTGCTACCGCAAGCTCGCGAACTCCCTACACGCTTCAGCAAAAAGTAGAATGGTTTCATGCGCCCAATGAGGATCAGGTATACAGCGTGGAAGCGAATTGGGAGAAGAAATTTGCCAACCCTTTTCTAGACCTTACCTCTTCTTCCAAGCCTTTGGTGGGCTTGTATCCCTTGCGCAATGCGGATAGTTACCGCCTACTGCAGTCACAAGAATTGCTTACAGAAACCCTCGAAGGGGTGGCCAACTACTACTATATTCTGAATGCTACCAACCACCTCAACTGGTCGCTGGGCATGCAGCAGCTTCGGCAGCAGTTTGACAGCAAATTGAGCCAAGTGGGTTCTAGCCAATCCTTTGATGCATTTTTGAATGATTCTGATTTTCGCTTTCAAGACCTGTACCTCGGGATGAGTTGGAAGACGAAGTGGAAGGACTTCATTCTCAGTCCTTCGGCAAACTTGCACCGCTACACCTGGAGCGATCAGCAGCGCGGCCAAAGACAGGAACAAGAGAGCCTCTTGTTATTGCCTGCGATGTATGCCAAGTGGAACATCACCTCTAATCGCGCGTTGACCTACCGATTTGGTACTGAAGCCAACTTTATGGATAGCCAGAAATTGGCCGAAGGACTGTTGCTGCAGGATTACAATGCGCTCTTTCAAGGAAATCGGCAGCTCGACCAAGGGATCTTTTCTACGCATACCCTTTCGTATACCCACTTCGACATGTTTTCGGGCTTAACTGTCTTTGGAAATTTGAATTACCAGCGCAAGCGCAACGACATCGTGACTACGACGGATTTTATGGGCATCAACCGCTTGTTTTCGGTGCTGAATGTGCAGCCCATCAACAAGACGCTCAACGGGGATCTTCGGATGGATAAGGCCTTCAATAAAATGAAAATAGAGTTTGGAGGTCGTTGGAACTCCTTCCAAACCAACTCCTTCTTGGATGAGGTACTGATTCCAAACGAGCAGTTTTCGCAGACCTACGACACCAAATTGACTAGTACCTTTTTTAAGGTGTTGGAAGCAAAGTTGGGCTACTCCTTTACGGCCAATCAATACCTGTCAGGTAGGATTGACAATACCTTCACTACCCACAGTCCTAGCTTAGAAATTGATTTGGACCTCTTCAAGGGATTGAAATTGAAGGCTGACTACACCTATACTGCCTACCTCAACCAAGCGCAAGGGACACAGAGCGGATTTGATTTTTTGAATACCTACCTTATTTACCAGGGGAAGGAGAGTCCTTGGGAAGTTAAACTATCCATCTGGAACTTGGCTGATACTCGAGCCATCCGTAGAGACAGTTTCAGCGAAAGTGTGGTAAGTACCTTTTCCTATCTGGTCCAGCCTCGGTATGCCTTACTTACATTGAAATACGATTTGTAGAAGGGAACAGCTCCTTAAATTTGAAAAATATAGCCAACAAAAAATCCCCAAGAGGTTTTCGCTTCTTGGGGATTTTTTGTGTGGTGAAAGTTTGCCTTAAATAGCAGCAACCAATTTCACGTCAAGCTTCACTTCATCGTAAATCATTTTGTCTGCAAGATCTTCGAAGTAGCTTCCTGAACGGTATTTGATATCGAATTTGGTACGGTCAAAGGTGATTTTTCCGGTTGCGGTCACTTTTTTGCCAACTACGGCTACTTTGGCAGGAAACGAAATTTTCTGCGTAATCCCTTTGATGGTCAAGTTACCTGTGATTGTGTAGTCTGTACCGTTGCTAGATTTAGCTTCAGTAATTTTGAAGGAAGAAGTATTGAATTTTTCTACTGAGAAAAAATCATCTGACTTCAAGTGGCCGGTGAGATTGCCTTTTGATTTGGCATCAGTTAGATCTTCTACAGTCAAGTTGACCATGTCCATGTCAAAAGATCCTCCTTTAATTTTTCCACCACTGTAGTCTAGCGTAGCATTTTTCAACGGAACATAGCCCCAGTGCGTGCCAGTCACCTTGGAGGCTTCCCAACGAACTTGGCTTTCGGTTTTGTTGACAGTTGCAGGAGCGATTAGGTCTGCTGCAGCAAAAAAGGTGCTTAATCCTAGGATTAGTGTAGTAAGTAATTTCATAAGTGGTTTGTTAAATGAGTTGAAAATAGGTTTTCCTCCTATAGACTAAAAAAGAAGGCAATTGGTTTAACGAATTTTCAAAAAAAAGAGTTCTAAAAAATCTACGCAAGAATGATTCAAGTTTTTTGTTTGGGAGGCCCTTTTTCCCGTAACTTTTTTGACAAATACTAAACTTCCTCCTTTCCGATGAAAAAAATAATCCTCCTCCTTTTCCTTTTGCCTATTCTTGCTCAGGGTCAAAGTCATGAATCTCGAATTAAAACAATTTACGATACTGAACTTTCATCAGGACATACCTATGAAAACTTGCGCTATCTCTGCAAGGAAATAGGAAATCGACTTTCCGGTTCTCCAGGGGCCGCAGCTGCAGTGGAATGGACCAAGCAGTTGATGGAAAGCTATGGCTTTGATACCGTGTACTTGCAACCAGTGATGGTGCCGCATTGGGAGCGTGGAGGGAAAGATGTGGTTCGGGTGGTCAATTCAAAAACACACGGAATAGTAGAATTAGCCAGTTTGGCGCTCGGCAATACCCAGGGTACTGGAGCCAAGGGTCTGCTAGGTCAGGTGGTGGAGGTCAAAGGTCTGGCAGGATTGCAGGCGCTAGGTAGCCAAGTAAAAGGAAAGATTGTTTTCTTCAATGGGCCTATGGATCCAACCAAGATAGATGCTTTTGAAGCCTATTCAGGGGCAGTAGGTCAACGAAGTTCGGGTGCTGCTGAGGCGGCTAAGTTTGGGGCTATAGCTACAGTGGTGCGTTCCATGAATAATCGTGTAGACGACTTCGCTCATACAGGGAATCAGCGTTATTCACCAAATGGACCGGCGATTCCTGCGATAGCTATCAGTACCCAGGATGCTGAATTATTGAGTAGCCTACTTGCGGATCAATCAGATTTGCAATTGTATTTGGAATCTCATGGCGAGATGAAAACTGAAAAGCTTTCTTACAATGTCATAGGGGAACTGAGAGGGACAGAAAAACCAGAGGAAATTATTGCTGTGGGTGGTCACCTTGATTCCTGGGATGTAGGTGAGGGGGCGCATGACGATGGAGCTGGCTGCATGCAGGGCATTGAGGTACTTCGCCTGTACAAGCAGTTGGGATGGAAGCCCAAGCGCACGCTCCGTGCAGTGATGTGGATGAATGAAGAAAATGGACTACGTGGAGGCCAAGAATATGCCCGCGTGGCGAAGGAAAAGGGAGAAAGGCATATTGCGGCGATTGAGTCGGATTCGGGTGGATTTTTACCTATTGGATTTTCGTCTACGGGTACAGTAGAGCAGCGTGCGAAGTTGATGTCTTGGGCGGAGTTGTTGCGACCTTACCAGTTGTGGAATCTTCAAAAACCAGGTGGTGGAGCAGATATTGGTCCCCTTCGAGAACAAGGAACACTTTTAATAGGATTACTGCCAGATTCTCAGAAGTACTTTATTTACCACCATACCAAAGCAGATGTGTTTGAGGCGGTGGATAAGCGGGAATTGGAATTGGGAGCAGCGGGAATGGCTGCACTGGTCTATCTTCTTGAACAAGAAGGGGTTCAGTAGTTTGGATCCTACTTCAATAATTTCTCCATTCAAGTTCTTTTTTTTGGGGACCAGAAGTCAATTCCAGCGAAAAAAAATCTATCAAAACCAATAGGTATTGATAATCAATTGATTAATTATTCAGCAAACAAAAAAAAGAGGGAAAAGAAAAATTTTCTTTGGTTTTAGCTCCTTTTCAATTACTTCCATTCATGTAAAAATTGCCTTTATTTTGGTTTAAATGCGGTGTTGGAAAAAAAAAGTTAAAAGCCCCTCTTGTTTTTTGAAATTAAAAAATGATAACTTTAAAACTCGATTTATTCTGGAAACCATTTAACCTTAATCCAAGTCAATTAAAAAAAAAACTATGAGAAAGTTCATCGCTTTGTTCATGCTTGCAGGTATCCTATTCGTTCCTGCGTTCGCTAACGCTCAAGATGCACCTGCAGATTCTGCAGCTGCCACAGAAGCAACACCTGCAGCAGAAGAGACTGCTGCGTCACCAACAGTAGTTGACGACGAGATCGTCGCTGAGGAGCAAAGCTTCCATCAGCTTATCAAAGAAAAATTTATTGAAGGAGATCCTTTGTACATGACTCCAGTATTGCTTTGCTTGATCATTGGTCTTGCAATTGCCTTAGAGCGTATCATCACGCTTAACCTTGCCACTACAAACACTAAGAAATTGTTGTTGAAAGTAGAAGAGGCTTTGGCTTCTGGTGGTGTTGAAGCAGCTAAGGATATTACTAGAGACACTAAAGGTCCAGTAGCTTCTATCTTTACTCAAGGCTTGATGCGTTATGCTGAAGGTATTGACATGGTAGAAAAGTCTATCGTTTCTTACGGTTCAGTAGAAATGGGACGTTTGGAAAAAGGTCTTATCTGGATCTCTTTGTTTATTGCACTTGCTCCAATGTTGGGCTTCTTCGGTACTGTAGTTGGTATGATCTTCGCTTTCGATACCATCGAAGCAGCTGGTGATATTTCTCCATCTATCGTAGCAGGTGGTATTAAAATCGCCCTTTTGACCACAGTAGCTGGTTTGATCGCGGCGATGATTCTTCAATTGTTCTACAACTACTTGGTGTCTAAAATCGACTCTTTGGTGAACGATATGGAAGACGCTTCCATTTCATTTGTTGATATCTTGGTTAAGCACAAATTGACTGGTAAGTAATTACTAGCGCAATCTACTTGCTCAATTATTAAAGTTATAAACAACTGAAACTATGGATGCTTACGATATCATGCTTTATGCCTCCTACCTGCTTGCAGTAGTTGGTACCATCTTGTCCATTGTGATGCCCTTACTAAAGTCTTTGGATGATCCGAAAGGATTGATGAAGTCAGGTTTAGGCGTACTAGGACTTGCAGCACTCTTCTTTATTTGTTACAGCCTTTCTGGCAATGAAGTATTGCCAAAATTTGAAGGTGCTCCGTTTAATTTAACCCCCGGTATGTCACAATTGATCGGTGGAATGTTGGTCATGACCTACATCCTAACTGTAGTTGCAATTGTGTCTATCGTAGTGACAGAACTTTCTAAAGCTGCTAAATAAAATGGCAAGAAGTAAAAATAGAATGAGTAATGAGATCAACGCGGGATCAATGGCGGATATCGCCTTCCTATTGTTGATCTTCTTCCTCGTGACTACTACTATTGCTTCGGACAAGGGGATTCTAAATGTTCTTCCTCCGAAGCAGGATCCTAATGTGCCACCCCCAGATATTAAGAAGAACGAGCGAAATATCTTCAACGTCTTGATTAATGCCAACAATGACTTGTTGGTTGAAGGGGAGTATAGAAGGACAGCAGCTGGTCTTGATAAAGATTTCAAAGACTTTATCATGAATTTTGGAGCGCCGGATGAGGATGCTGTTGCGTTGTTTAACTCGCTTCCAGCTTCTTTGCAAAGCCAAGCGCAAAGAAAACCTGATTCATCGGATCACCCAGGTGAGGCGGTTATCTCTATCAAAACGAACAGAGGTACTAATTATGCGGTATTCCTTGAGGTTTTTGATTTGGCTAAAAAGGCCTATTTTGAAGTATATTCTGAAAGGGTAGGACTCACTTCTGAACAGTACAGAGCGCTTACCGGTGATGATGAGGCTTCTAAGGCTCTTCAAGACAAGGGAAAAGAGGGGATTCCAATGGCAATCTCTATTGCTGAACCTGATAAAGTAGGAGGAAACTGATATGTCAAAGTTTAGAAAGAAAAAGTTAGGTGGTAGCGATCAAATCAATACCTCTGCCCTTCCAGATATCATTTTCATGTTGCTTTTCTTTTTCATGGTTACGACCGTGTTGAGAGAGCAAGATATCCTAGTGGATCAGAAGATTCCTCAATCTTCTCAGCTTCAAAAATTGCAGAACAAGACCTTGATTTCATACATTTTCATTGGAAAGCCAAAAAATACGAGTCTTTACGGTTCTGAGCCTAGAGTTCAAGCCAATGACGTGTTGATCAGCTCTCCAGAGATTGTGCAATGGGTAAACCAAGAGCGCGATAAATTGCCAGAAGCAGATCGTGGTTCTATCACCATCTCCATGAAAGTGGATAAAGATGTGAAGATGGGCCCTATCTCTGATGTGCAAACCGAATTGCGTAATGCTGATGCACGTAAAGTCTTGTATGCTTCTTCTAAGAAATTAGAAAAAGACTAAGAAACTTTCTTGTATATTGAAAGCCATTCGCCTAGCGAATGGCTTTTTTTATTTCAACCTATATGAACACTCACCTAGCCTCCAACAAGAAAGTTCAACGTGCATGGGTCATGTACGATTGGGCAAATTCCGTGTATAGTCTGGTCATAACCTCGACCATATTCCCAGTGTATTACAACAGTGTCACGAAAGGGGTAGATGGCTCCGATACCGTTACTTTCTTCGGATGGGAATTCATTAACACGGTTTTGTATTCCTATTCAATCTCGTTTTCATTTCTCGTGATTGCCTTGCTGGCACCCCTACTTTCAGGAATTGCAGATGCCTCAGGCAATAAGCTAAACTTCATGAAGTTCTTTGTTTACTTAGGTTCTTTGTCATGCATTTCCTTATTCTTTTTTTCTGGGGAAAACCTTGAATTTGGCATCATCTGTAGTGTGCTCGCAAGTATAGGTTTTTCGGGGAGTATTGTTTTTTACAACTCTTACCTTCCAGAAATAGCTAAAGAGGAGGAATTTGACTTACTCAGTGCCAAAGGATTTGCATTAGGATACATTGGTAGTGTAATTCTTTTGGTATTTAATTTGGTGACCATTCAGTTTCCTGAGTCGTTTGGAATGCCTACCGGTAGTTTCGCGCCTCGATTTTCATTCCTAATCACGGGGATCTGGTGGGTTGGTTTTGCACAAATTCCTTTTCGGGTTCTGCCAAATAATCCCTATAAAAAATCTATTTCAACGGACTACCTCTTGAAAGGTTATCGCGAAGTGAACAAGGTGTTTAAGGAGCTTCGTAACCTTCCTGTAGCGAATCGGTTTTTGGCGTCTTTTTTCTTTTATTCCATGGGAGTACAAACGGTCATGTATTTGGCAGCTTCTTTCGGTGATAAGGAGTTGGGCCTTCCAGGAGATCAATTGATTCTTACCGTGTTGATTATTCAATTTGTCGCCATCGGCGGAAGTTACTTTTTTGCATACGTATCTCGGAAGCTTGGAAATAAGACTAGCTTGATGATTATGGTCCTGGTATGGATGGGAATCTGTGTGGCTGCCTATTTTGTGTATTCCGTCTACCAGTTTTACTCCTTGGCATTCGTAGTGGGCTTGGTGATGGGAGGGATACAATCTCTTTCTCGCTCTACTTACGCCAAAATGATTCCTTCCACTACCACGGATCATGCTTCCTTTTTCAGCTTCTTTGACCTCACTGAAAAAGTAGCCATCGTTCTTGGAACGGCTACTTATGGTGCTATTGAACAACTTACTGGAAGCATGCGAAATTCAGCCTTGTTCCTAGTGATTTTCTTTGTGCTCGGAATTATCTTTTTGAGTCGATTGAATCTTCCCAAGAGGGAAGTGGTGGCAATTCGTACCTAAGGAATGTTAAAACTTCTTTCAGCTTCCGAAATTGCTATTCTGGACCAAAGCCATCTGAAAAGGAAGGGGTTTTCGAACCATTCCTTTATGGAGCTGGTTGCTCAGCGAGTGGTGGATTGGTTTCAAGCACAGGGATTTTCTTCGGCTAATCCTGTGGTGGTTTGTGCTGGAGCAGGCAATAATGGGGGTGATGGATTGGCGATTGCACGCTTACTTTATTCCCTAGGCTTTCCTGTAGAAGTGGCTACCTGCTTTTCGCCAGTGGCAAATTTATCTCCAGACTGTAAACAAAACCTTTCGCTACTTCCTTCGGCAATCCCCCGTTACCCGCTGGATTTATCCCCTTTACCCGCTACTGGAATCTTGATTGATGCCTATTTGGGAATAGGTTGTAGCGGCATACTCCGGGAGGATGCGCTGGCACGAATTCAAAAAATCAATTCCTTTGCTGGCACAATCATCGCATTAGACTTGCCAAGCGGATTACCTGCAGACCATGGCCCTTCAGGTTTGGTGGTTCAAGCCGCCACTACAGTCACCTTAGGTTTCCCCAAACTTTCCTTACTGTGCCCCGAGCATGCGCAGTTTACAGGCGAATTGTTTGTATTAGATATTGGCTTTGAGGCAGAAGAATTTGAGGGCTTTCCTGCCACTACCTTTTACTTGGAAGAAAAAGATCTTTTGTTGCTACATCGGAGGTTTCACCGCTTTGCGCACAAGGGGGATTTTGGAAAGGTACTCTTGGCAGCAGGGAGTAAAGGAAAAATGGGTGCAGCATTATTGGCAGCCAAAAGTGCCTTTCGAACTGGTTCAGGTATGGTTACCGTTTGGATCCCTGAGGAAGAGCGTGAAATCCTTCAAGGGGCTCTTCCAGAAGCCATGTGTGTGTTTGGTGATGCCGTGGACCTATCTGCTTACGATGCGGTTGGAATAGGCCCTGGTTGGGGGCTAGACAAAGGTGCACTCTTTCATCAGGTATTAGCTGCTGCAACTAAGCCGATGGTATTGGATGCCGATGCCCTTACACTCCTTTCCTTAGATCAAGGACTCTGGCCTATGATTCCCAAAGGCAGTATCCTCACTCCGCACCTGAAAGAGTTTGATCGCCTCTTTGGTCCTTCTTCCACGCATCTAGAGCGGATGGCCAAAGCCAAAGCTTGCTGCCTTAAATACGGGATTAATCTAGTGCTCAAAGGAGCCAATTCCTTGTGCAGTCTCGCTGATGGTAGACAGGTTTTCAACTCTTCTGGTACCCAGTATATGGCTACAGCAGGGATGGGCGATGCACTTACAGGAATGCTTACTTCTTTCTTAGGACAAGGATATTCCCCAGAGAATGCTATGCTTTGTGGAGTATTCCATCATGGCTTGGCGGGTGAACTGGCGGGCCAGCGTTACTTGCGTGGAACAATGGCGCAGGATTTGATAGATGCCATTCCAGAAACCTATCACCGAATCGGCTTGGACTAGCTTCAGTCCAATATATTTCCACCTTATTTCCATCGTATTTCTACCCTATTTCTATTTTTAAATTATCCATGAAACAAGAGAAAGCCTTACTCTGGACTCTGGCAGCCATCAATTTTATCCATATCGTGGATTTCATGATGCTGATGCCACTCGGTCCCCAACTGATGCGGTTGTTTGACATCAGCCCCAGCGAGTTTGGGTTTTTAGTATCCTCCTATACCTTCAGTGCAGGGGCATCCAGTTTCTTTGGAGCCTTTATCTTGGATCGTTTTGATCGTAAAAAGATTTTAATTTGGGTTTTTGTGGGATTTACCTTAGGCACATTTGCTTGTGCCTTATCTCCAAATTACCCCATTTTGTTATTGGCCAGAGTAGTGTCTGGGATTTTTGGAGGGCTGACCTCTGCCTTGATCCTAGCCATTATTGGGGATGTGGTGCCCGATGAGCGTCGTGGTAGGGCCATGGGCTTGGTGATGTCTGCCTTTTCCTTTGCTTCCGTAATGGGTGTGCCCTTAGGGCTTTTTTTGGCGAGCTTATCTGATTGGCATACGCCTTTCTATATTTTAGCTGCCTTGTCCATTGTGAGCATGGGGATGATTGTCAAATTTATTCCTTCCATTACTGGACATGTGAACAGTGGTCTCAAACGTCCCCATCCTTTTGAAGTGATCAGCCGGGTCACGAGTAACCCCAACCAAATGCGAGCGATCACACTTTCCATCATGATGATGCTGGGGCAGTTTATGATCATTCCATTCCTAAGTCCTTACAATGTGGCCAATGTCGGCTTTACAGAACTACAGCTGACCTATGTGTACATGGCTGGTGGAGCCTTCACCATGTTTACTTCTCCTTGGGTAGGCAAGCTGGCTGACAAACATGGCAAGCTCAAGATCTTTACCATTTTTATGGTCCTAAACCTAATTCCGATCGCAATCATCACCCATCTGGGCGTAACCCCTGTGGCTTTGGTTTTGGTGGTGACTACCCTGTTTTTTGTAACTTCCAATGGACGTTATGTGCCGGCGGCAGCCTTAGTTACGGGTACCGCCCAACCAGAAAATCGAGGTAGTTTTTTGAGTTTTAATTCTGCCGTGCAGCAGCTAGCCGCAGGCTTTGCTTCCTTACTCGCAGGCTTTCTAATTGGAGAGAATGAATTGGGTCAGCTGACTAACTTCAATTATGTGGGCTACCTAGCGATTTTCTTCAGTATCCTTTGCATTCCCTTGGCCTGGCGGATCAAAGTGGTCAGCTAAAAAAAACACCTCCAAAATTGAATTCTGGAGGTGTTTGAATGAGTTTAAGTTTCTTCTTAGAACTCCGCGTTTCCTGGAGTTCTTGGGAAGGCAATCACGTCTCGGATGTTACCCATACCAGTAACAAACAATACCATGCGTTCAAATCCGAGTCCAAATCCAGCATGTGGCGTGGCACCAAATCGTCGAGTATCTAGGTACCAGCTAAGTTCTTCGGTGGGGATATGCATTTCCTGCATGCGTTGGGTCAACTTATCTAGCCGCTCCTCCCGCTGGGATCCACCTACAATCTCTCCAATGCCTGGAAATAAGATATCCATGGCGGCTACCGTTTTCCCATCTTCATTTTGACGCATGTAGAAGGCCTTAATGCCTTTGGGGTAGTCGGTGAGAATCACTGGCTTCTTGAAGTGTTTTTCAACCAAGTAGCGCTCATGCTCGGATTGTAAATCTGTACCCCATTCTTCGATCAGGTAGTGAAATTTCTTCTTTTTGTTGTGGTTGGAGTTACGTAAGATGTCGATCGCTTCGGTGTAGGTGAGACGAACGAAGTCGTTTTCAACTACAAACTTCAACTTGTCCAGTAAGCCCAATTCTGCGCGCTGTTCGGTAGGCTTCGCTTGCTCTTCCTCTGCAGCACGCTGGTCCAAAAAGGCCAAGTCCTCAGCGCAATGGTCTAGTGCGTAGCGAATGATATACTTGAGAAAGTCCTCGGCCAAGTTCTGGTTGTCCTCGGCGTCGTAGAAGGCCATCTCTGGCTCGATCATCCAAAACTCTGCCAGGTGGCGCGTGGTGTTGGAGTTTTCAGCTCGGAAGGTAGGACCAAAGGTGTAGATCTCTGCCAAAGCCATGGCTGCAAGTTCTCCTTCGAGTTGCCCAGATACAGTCAGGTTGGTTTCTCTTTCGAAGAAGTCCTTGCTGTAGTCGATCTTCCCGTCTTCGGTTTTGGGAGGATTGCTGAGGTTGAGGGTAGTCACCTTGAAGGTTTCCCCTGCACCTTCCGCATCCGATGCCGTGATGATGGGCGTGTGGATGTAGAAAAATCCTTTGGTATTGAAATAGGTATGAACTGCATAGGCTAGCGCATGACGCACGCGGAAGACAGCACCAAAGGTGTTGGTTCGCATGCGGAGGTGGGCAATCTCCCGAAGAAATTCGAGGGAGTGCTTCTTGGGCTGCAGCGGGTATTTTTCAGGATCAGATTCACCCAAAACTTCAATGCGTGTCGCATTCAGTTCAGACTGCTGACCAGCACCTTGAGAGGCAATCACCGTGCCTGTGATTTTTAGACATGCGCCGGTGCTGCACTTTTTGAGCACTTCTTCAGCAATGACATTGGGATCGGCCACTACCTGGTAATTGGTAATGATAGAGCCGTCGTTAACAGCGATGAAGGAAACATTCTTGTTGCTTCGCTTGGTGCGTACCCAGCCCATGAGGGTGATCTCTTGTCCGATCAGGTCTTGTTCCAGGATGGTCTTGATTTTGACCCGTTTGTTGAATGCCATGTGTTTGGGGTAGAGGAAGCGTAAAACAACCTCTTTAAATTTAGTAGAATGCAAAAAAACGATTAAATCACCTTTTTATCAAAAAATTGACGCTTTTTCCTAAATTTGAACATGCAGTTTTCCTTGGAAGCATGCTCCTTTTTCGCAAATAAGTGGTTTGATTCATTTCAATGCAAAAGTTAACGCTTTCTCAGTCGCTCTCTCAAAAACTTTCTCCTCAGCAGATTCAGTTTATCAAGCTGCTGCAAGTGCCTACGGCGGAGTTGGATGCTCGAATCGAAGAAGAGCTTGAAATCAACCCCGCCTTGGAAGAAGGCAAGGTGGAAGAGAGCGAATCTTCTGTAGAGGAAGATTTCGATGAGGGATTTGGAGATGAATTCGGGCAAGAGTCCAATGAGGTCAACGTGGACGACTACCTGGATGATGACTATGGGGGCTATAAAATGCAGGGGGATGGCAACTACAACCCGGACGATGAGGATCGGGAAATTCCTTTTTCTGCACCAAGTTCCTTGCACGAACAGCTGATTACCCAGTTGAATTTTTTGAAGCTAGATGATCGACAGCGGACCATTGGAGAGCAGCTCATCGGCAGTATTGAAAATGATGGCTACATCCGTCGGGAATTGACTGCTATCATCAATGACCTGGCTTTTTCTCAAAACATAGAGACAGACAGCGACGAACTTGAAGAGATCCTTCGGAAAATTCAGAGTTTTGATCCGGCTGGCATTGCGGCGCGAAACCTGCAAGAATGCTTGATCATCCAGTTGGAACGCAAGGAGCATCCCGATGACCCTACTGTGCAACATGCCCTAGCCATTATTCAGGATTGCTTTGAGGAGTTTACCAAGAAGCATTATCCCAAAATTCAAAAGCGCCTCAACCTCGATGAGGAGGAGATCAAGGAAGCAGTGCAGCTCATCACTCGACTCAATCCCAAGCCGGGAGGAGTGGCAGATGGGATGGTGCTTACGCAATATGTGATTCCTGATTTTATCTTGGTGACTACGGGAGGGAAGTTTGAGATCCTGTTGAACTCCAAGAATGCGCCAGAGTTGCGGATCTCTCGTTCCTATTCAGAGCTTTTTGACACTTACGACAAGAGCGATAAGAAGGATAAGAAACTCAAGGAGACTGTTTCCTTTGTTAAGCAAAAGTTGGACTCCGCCAAGTGGTTTATTGATGCCATCAAACAGCGGCAGAACACCTTGCTTCGTACCATGGAAGCAATCCTGCAGTACCAAACTCCTTTTTTTGTAGATGGAGATGAGGCGTCCCTACGCCCTATGATCTTAAAGGACATTGCTGAAAAGATTGACATGGATATTTCTACGGTCTCCCGAGTGGCGAATAGCAAATCCATTCAAACCGAGTTTGGGGTGTTTCCTTTGAAGTATTTTTTCTCGGAGGGCATCGCTACCGACAGTGGAGAGGATGTAAGTAACCGGGAGGTGAAATCCGTACTACAGGGCATGGTAGATGCTGAAGACAAAAAGAGGCCTTTGTCTGACGACAAATTGGTCAAGATGCTGAATAAAAAAGGCTACAATATTGCTCGTCGAACTGTTGCTAAGTACCGGGAGCAACTTCAGATTCCGGTGGCAAGATTACGAAAAGAACTGTAGTGATACGGAAACTCGCGCTTCTGCTTTCAGTGGTATTTCAACCCTTGCTGATGCCTTCTTTGGTATTTGGGATACTCTTTTTTGCGGTGCCCCAGGCGAGCAGTATTCCTGAGTCGTTTAAGGTTCAGCTTTTTTATTTGATTGTGACATCCACTCTGTTGATCCCCATGGTCTTGATGCTAGGCCTTCGCTGGAGTGGCATGGTCAAAAGCTTGCACTTTGAGGAGAAAAGTGAGCGCAGGACTCCCTTTATTTTGGTCACGCTATTTTACCTGCTAACCACCTATTTTTTGAAGGAAAAGACCGAATTGGATCCGATATTGTGGCAGGGGATGGGGGTAATGACCTTGTCAGTGATCTTACTGACTGGAGTTACTTTTTTTTGGAAAATGTCTGCGCACATGACCGGTATTGGTGGGCTCTTGGCCGTTCTTGGGGTCTTGGGAATGTATTTTCCCTCTTTGTTTTTGGCTTATTTGCTGGTGGCGACCCTTCTGTTGGGGGGATTAGTCGCTTCGGCTCGACTGTATTTGGATGCACATCGTCCTTCGGAAGTGTATCTGGGTCTTTTGGTTGGATTTGTGACCTGCTGGATGGGATTTTCTTGGATTTACGGATTCTAAATCAGTTGAGAAATACAACTTCAACGGATCCGACAAACAAAAAAAACTCCCTTGGTAGGGAGTTTTGATTTTTAGACTTTTAACGTATTCTTTTTAGAATAACCCAATGGCTAAGCCAAAGCTAATCTGGTTGGCTTCTGTTTTGAACGGACCTCTATCAGTTTGCCACAAAGGATTGAGGTAGTAGGTAGACCATACATAAAACCCTGGGCTTCCTGCTTTAAAATTCAGACCATAGCGAATTTTCTCTAGGCCATAGTTCTCGGCTTGTTTGACTTTAACTGCTCCAGTAGTGGGGGAGTCAAACGATACCTTTGTATTGGATTGGTACAATAAGCCTACTCGGGCACCGAGGCTCACACGGAAGCTTTTGCTGTAGTCTTTTTTGTTGATATTGTACTGCAGGTCTACTGGTACTTCCAGGTAGTTGGCAGCCATGTTATTGGTTTTCACCTCGATGTTGGTTCCATAGACACTTGATACTTTCTTCAATACGGAAGATTCAGCACCTAGGGTGCTGCTGCGAAATAGATTTTGATCGTCCTTGAAGGAGAATTTATTTGTAGCGATGCCGATCCCTGGGCTGAGGACAAAGCCAGATTGTTCTCCAAAGATTTTGAATGGCTTTTGGTAGTAGACATTAAAGGTTCGAGAGCCAAAAAAATTGAGTGCGATATCCGCAGGTCGATTGGTCAGTTGGTTAAACCCAAACTCAATGCTCAAGTCATTGGGGATGTTGGGTCGTCCGCCGATTGGGGTTTTGGGGCTAGCAGGAGCGGAATCTTGTGCTTGAGCTTGTAGTGTAAATGCAAGCAAGGCAAGCGTGAGTATTTTTTTCATCAAAGAAGTTTCTTTTCAAGAGAATGTGGGCAAAAATATAAAATTCGTAAGGATTTATGCGCCTGTTGGTCTTAATTATTGTTATAGATTATCTGCTAGTTGACGAGGAAACTAAGATTGACATTGGAAAGTGGTGGCTAATCGTCGACTGCTGACCGTCCACAGACCACAGCCCATTTTTAGTAACCTCAGTCACTTCTGGTTTTTGCTTATTTTTTCAATGACTGGATAGGTCTTGTTTATAAATTACAGGGAAGTGTAATTCTAGGATTTTCTGGAATTCTTCCGTCGATCTTTTTGGAAGGAAGAAATTAATACGTAGTTTTGTGGTCTCAAATGGCTTCGTAGCTCAACTGAATAGAGCACCTGATTACGGCTCAGGAGGTTTCAAGTTTGAATCTTGACGAGGTCACTAGCCCTAGCTTCTAAGAAGTTAGGGTTTTTTTCTGCCATTAGTTAAAAAAGGCGAGGGTTGAATTCTCTTGAAATTCAGGTTTAGATAGAATTTTTAAACCAAAAAAAAGCAGCCCGAAGGCTGCTATTTTGATTTTTAGTGTCCAGCCGAAGCGGCGGGTTTGACACCGCGCTGCCAGATAAAGAAGATAATAAAGAGGACGATCAAGATCCCTGGGAAAAGCATCATTTTTTCTAAGGTCGCTTGACCTGCTGCCAGTTCTAGAGAATCTCCCGCTAGTCCTGCTGCACTTTGTGCTGCCCTAGAGGCATCAATCCAGCTGCCAATGATCGGCTGAAAGATTGCAGTAGAGAACATACCTACTCCTCCAATGATGGACATTCCCAAAGCTCCGGATAGTGGCACACGCTGGGCTACCGCACCGACCATCACTGGCCAGAAGTAGCATACGCCAAGCGCGAAGATCAAGGCAGCCACGTAAGACATGTTGCCCGTCACGGTGCTAAACAAGAAAATGCCGATGGTTGTGAAGATCGCGCCACCCAAGAGCACACCAGTCTGGCCCAAGGCTTTCACGACTGGCCCAGCAAAGAATCGACCTACGGCCATGACTCCAGTAGTCAAAGCTAGGATCAACATACCTGAAGCACCACTTTGGCTCAAAACAATATTGGCCCACTGCTGTGGTCCAAACTCAGAAATGGCGGTCAAAGCCATTGCAAAGAATAAGAAGATAAACACTGGGCTAAACATGGCTTTCACGTTGGATCCCACTGAGGTAACTCCTGCTACAGATGGCTTAGGGAAAGCCTTGCCAAAGAAGAGTACTGCATAAGCGATGGTTGGGATCATCATTACCCAAACCTGGCTCTGCCAAGCAAAGCCGCCATCGGTCATGAATTTAGATACCAAACTGCCCAGAACGATACCTCCTGGGAACCACATGTGGAAGCGATTTAGCATTTTGTTAAGCGTGGTGCCGGAATACATGTCGGCAATCATCGGATTACAAGCAGCTTCAGTACAGCCGTTGCCAAAACCGATAAATAGGGTGGAAATCAGAAGTGTGGTGTAGCCATCCGCGAAGATGGTCATCAAAATCCCAAGGGTATGGGTGACAAATGCAATGCGCATGATGTTGGCTGGGCCAACAATGTGGTAAAATAGCCCTCCAAGTATCATGGAGATGGGGAATCCCAAGAACCACATGGAGTTGATAAAGCCCAATTGCTCGGCATTTAAGCCGAATTGCTCTCCCAATTGAGGAAGAATACCTGCTCGGATAGAGAAGGAAAAGGCGGTGGTGATGAGTGCTAGACAACTTGCGTTGAAGAGTGCGCCTCGGTTAATGGATTGTGTCATAAGGTAGTGCTTTAGGTTTGTGGGTTGCGTTAATTGACTTTTGACACATTCAAAGTAGGCAAAAAAATGAAAACTGCATTCCCTATTACAAAAAAAATAGATAAAGCAGCCCTAAATCACTGTTGTAACGCAAAATAAATAAAATGAAAAAATAGGTTTAGCGAACAAAAACCCAGTCCTGGGCACTGCTCAAGGTGTCGGCAAACTCATAGCCATCTTCCCGAAACACTTTGAGCTGCTCCGGATCAATGATCCGATTTTGAATCGCATAGCGAGCCATCAGGCCTCGTGCCTGCTTCGCAAAGAAGCCGACTACTTGGTAGCGGTTGTCCTTATGCTCCTTGAAATGAATGGTGATGACGGGCAATTTTAAGGTCTTGTGGTCTACTGCCTTGAAGTATTCTTGGGAGGCCAGGTTCACCAGGGTCCGACCCTCCCCTGCGACATTCAATGCCTTGCTGATCTTGGTTCCCCAGTACTGGTAGAGATTTGAACCTTTCTTGGTTTTGAGTGGGGTCCCCATCTCAAGACGGTACGGCTGTATCAAATCCAAAGGTTTCAATAGCCCATAGAGTCCAGATAGGATACGCAGGTGTTGCTGGGCAAACTCTAGATCTTCTGCCGAAAAATGGTCTGCTTCCATCTTGGCATATACCTCCCCTTTGAATGCCAATAGTGCCTGCTTGGAATTGTCTGGGCTAAAGGTCTCCGTAAAGGTTTGGTAGCGCTCGGCATTCAGCGTAGCCAATGCATCGCTGAGGTGCATGAGCTTTGAAATCTGAGTAACTGATTTCTTACGCAAGACCCCCACCAAGTCCTTGACCTCCGAAGGGAAGTCGGGGAGGGTGTGGGCACTGTATTCTGGATGGCTGTAGTCTAGGGTTTTGGCAGGAGAAATGACAAGTAGCATGGGTTACTGAATAATCGTAATGGCCTTGGTTTCGGTTTGGGTGAGATTCTGTGCTCTGGAAGTAAACCGCACAACGGCCACGTATGTTCCCGTAGGAACTAATTTTCCATTTACACGACCATCCCAAGGGCAGAATGGTTGTTTGGGTTCCAAAATTTCATGTTCGCAGTAAAAAATCAACTCCCCCCAGCGGTTGTAAATGAATACGTCTACGTCATCGATATACTCGTTGGCATACAGGATAAAATTTCGACTTGGGTCTTCTAGTACCATTCCGCTTGGGAAGGCTACTTTGAGGTTACAGTCTTCGACCACAGTAAAGGTGCCTTCCCATTCACAGCCCAGGATATCGCCTACACGAAGGGTGTAGGTTCCTCCCCTTTCAGGACTAAAAGTTGCTGCTGTGGAAATTTCTTTTCCATCCAAGATCCAGGAATAACTAGCGTAGGGACCTGGATCAAGGGTAGCTGTTTTTCCTTCTACGGCACAGATCAGCAGGGGCTCGGTTGGCAGTACAGGAGGAACAAGTTTGGACTTGACCACCACGACATTGGCTCTGCCGAGCTCACAGCCCACACTGCTGCGCAAAAGCACCTCATAGGTACCTTCTTGGCTAACTTCAATCAGATTGCTCGTGAAGGCCGGTAGTCTGGTACGTGTTCCACCCGTGACTAAAAACCATTCAAAGCTATCCACGGTGGTTAACGTTCCCTTCACCTCAATTGTGGTGGTGGGTTGATCCACGCAGAACGGAAGGGCCTCCAAACTTACGGTAAGCCTGCTAGGAAGAATCGTAGCCGTAAATGGAATTTTTTTGCTGGGGCAAAGTCCTCCCGAGGCAGGTTGTACCTCCAAGGTATAGTTTCCAGATCGGCTCGGTACAAACTCTTGCCTTCTGCCTACAATAATTCCCAGCTCATCCCGCCATAGGAAGATGACATCAGCAGGGTCTGCATTGTTAAGGATGGCCTCAAAGCGTATTCCAGTCAAGCAGTCCACGATGGGAGGGGAAACCTCGAAATCTAGCGCTGGACTGAGGTTGACGGTCATGGGGAGCACTTTTGGGCAGTCGATTCCGGCAGGATCTACCCCAAGGACGGTGTAATTGCCTGCTTGGGTGAATAAGAAGCTGCCATCTGCCTGCGCGGTAATTGAGGCGCCGGTAGGTCCTGTGATTGTATAGTTGAGGGGTTTGGGACCTGTAGGGGCAAAGGTGTAGGACTCACAACCCGCTACTACTGCAGGCACGGAAAACTGCACTTCGAATTTTTGATCCACCGTGTAGGTTGTTTTGTCTGGGATGGAGCAGCCTGTCGAGTCGATAATTTCTACAAGGTAGTCACCTCTAGAGACCGGAACTAAGAAAGAGGCTTGATTGGGGAGCGTTCCTGTCAATTCAAGGCCATCTCCTTGACGGACAATTTTGTAGGTTCCTACGCGTGGTAAGCCTCCAGTAAAGGTAATTTGGATACCTCCTTGGGCTACTCCTGTTGGCGAACAAATTTCATCAGTGGCTACTACCGTAAAGGCATAGGCAGCTGGAGGATTTGCATTTTCAACTGTGACGGAAGAAGAATAGGTACATCCCGCTGCATTTTCAGCTTCTAGGGTATAGACGCCTGGGGCTAGATTGGCGATGGGAATCACTGTTCCCGCTGGAGCTGCTGGGAAGGATAGCCCAAGTTCTACCAATCTAAGGCTACTCACTGCAGCTTGGAGAAGCACCTCAATGGACCCGTCTTGCGTAGCGCAGCTTGTGGCTGCTTTGATGGCTTTGGCTTCTACGATGGGCAGTTCATTGACCTGAAGATTTAGGGATTTGGATACCTTGCAACCAGCAAGAATTGGATCTTGGACGATAAAGGTGAGTTCGTATTGTCCTGGCCCAGGAAGGCTTAGGATATCCAACTCCAATTCAAAGAAGGGCCCCAATGGCACCTGGATTCCATCCCCATTGCGCTCGTAAAACCAGTCCCCGGTGATGGGAGTGTTGGGGGCAAAGGTCACGGTTGTTTCCTCGTAGCAAACCACTTGAGCAGTTTGGTTGAGGTCAAATTCGAAGGCAGGGCCTACAAATATGGAGGCTGTGGCACTACAGCCCTCAAAGAGAGTTTCCTCTTCCTCCCCTCCAGCTGCATCCGGACGGTATTGCACAACTACGGTGTAGATACTTTCTTCGGTAACGGTGATTGTATTCGAGTTGCTGTCTCCAAAAACATCCCCTGCCGCATTGGTCCATAAGAAATCGTACAAGCCTTCACTGGGGTCATAGCCGTCAATAGCCGTGAGAGTTACTGGCGTTCCTTCACAAAGGGTGGCATCCGATGCCAGGGTCAAGGCTGGGGGAGCGATGATCTCCAGAGTGCCTTCTGCCGTGAAGTAGCCGATTTCCGCGCAGCGGTCTACCCGCAACTCAATCGTGTAGGTGCCCGCTCTATTGAAGAGCTGCTCCAAGTTTTGAAATTGGTCTCCCGGGCCTCCAAAATTAGAACGAACCACTGTGCCGTCTTCGTGCGTGATGGTCCAGAAATAGGAATCAATGTCGGGTTCTCCACCTCCTTCGAGTGTGGCAGTTGCACCCGATACCGGGTCCAAGCAAATGGTTGGAGGGATACTTAATTCAGGTTCAGGGATGGAGCTTCCAGAGTTTTGGGTAAAGGAAGGCAATCCCAAATTGGCCGTACCAGGCATAGCCGCCACAGCAGTTTGGTTGAAGGTACTTGCTTGGGTGCAACCGGTACCTACTTGGATCTGTCCAATGCGGTTGTCCCCCACCACGGCTACATATACCTGTCCATCAGAAGCGATTTGCAGGGCTCCCAAATCCAGTCCTGCAGTGCCAGTGAGTACTTTTTTTGTAGAGAGAATGCAAGTTGCTCTTGCTGCGGCAGTTGTAGCTGCGGCAAAGCAGGAAGGGCAGCCCGAAGTGACCTCCTTGATGATGTATTCTTCGATACCTGGACCTCCATTTCGGTAGGAAACCAAAATTCGGTCTGAATCAGGAGAAAATTCGAGTCCATAAATATCACCCGTACAGCCCAGGTCAAGGAGGGCATATTCGGTAAGGGTACCGGTTTGCTGGTTGAACTCAAAAATTTCGGTTCGATTGCAGTCCCCTTCGGAAATAGTCACTGCTAGTTTGCTGCCATCTGGGCTAAATTTCATCGTACCCACGCCGGAATTGTAGCCATGGCTGCTACCTAACGAGCTATTCACGGATTGGCCGATGCCTTGGCTGGATACCGGATAGGCTCGAAAGGTATTGTTTCCCAGTTCATGAAATAGTACCCAGGTCGTATCGCCGGCGCTTAGTGCTGCACTATGCTCCGTGGAAGGGCTGAAAAGGAAGTTGTTTTTGGTAACCACATTTCCGACTCCTGTGGTATTTTCGGCCTTGATGTCCACCAAGGAATAGCTGACTACATTGGTGCCGCTTCCACTGCTTTGGGTGGTAAACAGGTAAAATAACGTAGGCTGAGTAGGAATGCCAACAGCGACTACCGCTTGGCTTGCCGTGTTGCTGCCACCGATGTCGCTGCCATTTTCCATTAGATCGCCGTTGAGATCCCATACGGATTGACCATCCGTGTAAAAGAGCACTTGTCCCGCTTGATCGGAGATGGTGGAGGTGCCGGCAGGGATGCTTTGCGGATGAGCAGTGGCTATGGGGCGTGGTACGGGTGCACTTTCATCGTCTGGATCGGGGTTGAAATCTAATCCGGCTCCATTTCCAAAGTACCAGATGTTGTTGCTTTGGTCGGGGATGTCCCACATTTTGATGCGGATTTCTGCATAGGCATAGCAAGAAGATCCAGGTTCCCGTACCAAAACCCAATACAATCCGGGTTTACAAACTTCATTCCCTCCTTTGCCTATCCAACCTTCTTCACGCTTATTGGACCAAAAGTACTCGTAGTTGGTACCTCCACCTGTGCCACCCCCGGTTCCTCCACCCGCTCCAGTTCCTCCGGCACCTCCTCCTGATTGTGCTTGAAGTAGGGGATCGAGATCGATGCAGGATTCGCAGAGGGTGGTATCTGAAGGGGAAAAATTGGCTTGTAACTCATTTTCTGTAAGGGTAATGCTTTTGGACACCTTCTTGGTGGTACTGTCGGGAAAGGTGACGGTGAGGGTAACCTCCAAGCTGCTTCCCGTGGCAGCTTCTGCTGGAACTAAAAAATGCTCTTGATTAAAGTCTGCAGGTAGTGGATTCCCATCTGCATCAGTCAGTGGTGGGGAAAATTCCCACAAAAAGGAGAGTGGGCGGTAGTTGGCAGGTGTGATTTCGCTGGTCAGCTGAACGGGATTGTTGGCACAGGGCTCCTCAGGGTCCCAGGAAAAATCCACCCTAGGTTCTATGTCGGCATTAGGAGCAAAGACAGGGAAGAGGCGTCCACAAAAACTTTTTCCTGCAAACGGATTTTCCTCCAATCCTCCCGTGGCGAGGGTGAGTGCATTTGGATTTTTTAGGCGACCAAGTAACTGGGAACCTCCAGGGACTGCTTCATACAGATAGTAGAGGTAGCCATCTGGGCCTGTTTTGACATCATAAACCTGATGGATACCAGGAGCAAGTGGAACTTGTTCTGGTATCGAAGTCGGAGATCCGCTGGGAATTCGAAAAAGTTTATTCCCTCGAGAGAAATAAATAAAATCTCCTCCAGGGGAAAAATTTGCTCCAAAGACGGGCTCCGCACCGCCAGAATTGCTCAGAGCTACAGGACTCCCAAAAGTGCCAGTACTGGAATCAAAGGGGATAAGCAGTAAGTCATCTCCAGGGTTGGGGGGAAGAAGAAGTAAGCGGCTGCTGCCTTCCTCAAACACGATTGCTTTTGGGGTAAAGGGAATGGATACAGTACCTGTCTGCGTAAAAGATCCTGCCGTGCTCTCTATCCTACGAGACTGAAGGGTCCCTCCTGCAAAACTAATCAGGTAGGAAGGGGAACTGGGAGTTTTGACTACAAGTACAGCTCCTTGCCCAGGTCCAATGACCTGGTCTTTAGTCGTGATTTTTCCAAGTGGAGGTTGTGTACCTGTCGCTTGGCCTAGTGCATTCATGTCTACAAGCGCATACTGAAGTTGCCCTGCGAGGGAGAGGTAAAAGATGTAGAAGAGCTTGTTCCCGCTTGGATTGTAATCCAAAAATCCCGTAGCTACGGTTTGTCTTCCTTGAAAATCCCCTTTGAGGCCAGGTGCAGATCCTTCGATAGGATTGCCAGAGTAATCGTATACTAGTTCCCCATTGGTATAGAATAAGGGTTGGCCTGTGATGGGATCAATGGCAATGGCATTGTTGAAGGCTCCGCCAATTACGGAAGCAGGGAGGGTTTGGACCGCAGCAGTTTGCCCTTTTCCAAAAGAGAGGTAAGGATGGTCTCCAGTGCTGCAATTTCCAAAAATCCATTCGTTGTTATTGTATCCTTGCGCAAAAGCAGCACCATACCAATGACAGGATAGGAGCAGGAGGAAACCTGCAAATAGTCGCTTGATTCGTATGGTATTCGACTTGCTTTTCATATTTTTAGCGCTACTTCTACAACAACCCATATCTGGATTCGTTTAGAAGGCTAGTGCGTATTCAAATAAACGAACTATTTCGTGTTACGGTCTCTGCTGACATTGGTTTTTTTTATTTTCTTGGGCTTGGCTACTAGTTCATCGGCCTTTGCCCAAGATCCCCAATACAGTCAGTACTATGCAGCACCTTTGTATCTCAACCCAGCCATGGCTGGATCAGAGTTGATGGGACGCGTAGGATTTAATTACCGAAACCAGTGGCCAGCATTGGATGCGCAATTTACCACCTTCTCCGCCTATTACGATACCTACCTACCCGAATACAATTCTGGGATAGGGGTACATGTCATGCAGGATACTGAGGGTGCGTCAAAGCTCCGCTCTACCTCGGTTGCTGCGATGTATTCCTATGAGTTACGTCTGGCAGATAAGCTCTATTTTCGGCCGGGCTTTCAGGCCAGCTACATCCGCAGGGAAATAGGATTTTATGAAAACCTCATTTTTGCGAATCAAATCAACCCGCTAGACCCTACTGGACCTGTACTTCCTGGAGCCGATATTCCAGGTCTAGGGGATCCAGTGAGTATTTTTTCCTTATCGGCTGGCGGTTTATTGTTTACCGAAAACGCCTGGATTGGATTTTCTGCCCATCATCTCAACGAGCCTAACCAGTCATTTGTAGATGGGCTGAGCCCCTTGCCTCGGAAATTATCGGTTCATGCCGGTTACCGCATCTCCCTAGGCCAAGGGAGCATGCGTCGAGATTTTACCCACCTCAGCAAGCAGCGCTACCTAACTCCTACTATCAACTACAAAAGGCAAGGGCCATTTGAACAATTGGATCTGGGCGCCTATTTCTATGTGGAGCCCATTGTATTTGGTGCTTGGTACCGAGGCTTGCCTTTTAGGCCTGTTGAGGGGCAGAGCAACCGCGACGCGATTGTGATGATGGTAGGTGTCAATTTGCTTAATGGCTTAAACGTGGGGTATAGCTTTGACTATACGGTTTCGCAACTTGGCATCCAAAGTGGAGGTGCACATGAGTTGAGCCTTTCCTGGACGATTCCTGGTCGTAATCAAGGAAAGCCGCTTGGTCGAGATACCATCCTTCCTTGTCCTAAATTCTAACCCGAAGTAATGGCCTCCGAAACATTGACCTTCTTACTCCTTGGGGTCCTTACTTTTGGCTTTGTATTACCCCAAATATTGGAGTATCTGCAAGTTTCTATGCCGCTGAAGCAGGTGCCGCCTGCCCTTGTAGAGTACCTGAATGACGCGAAGCTTTTGGAAGCCAAAGCCTATCAAAAGGATAATTTCAAGTTTAAAGCAATAACGAGCAGTTTTACCTTTCTACTGACCTTACTTTTCATTATTCAAGGTTGGTTTGGGGAAATTGATAGCTGGATTGGAAGTTTTGGTTTGTCCCCTTTGGGCAGCTCTCTCCTTTTTTTTGGGCTTGTCTTTGTAGTTTCAGATCTCCTTAGCCTACCCTTTGACTATTACAGTACCTTTGTGATAGAGGAGAAATATGGGTTCAACAAAACCACTGTTCAAACTTTTTTCATGGACAAGCTCAAGGCCTACCTATTGTCCCTGCTCGTTGGGGGAGGCTTGCTTCTGGTTTTTCTTTGGTTGATCCACTCCATGGGTCCCGATTTCTGGTGGCAATTTTGGATGGTGGCAGTGGTCTTCATGGTACTCGTGAATGTGGGTTACACTGCCTGGATTCTCCCTTTATTCAATACCTTGACGCCCTTGGCGGAAGGGGAGCTGCGAGACAAATTGCTGCATTATGCTAGGAAGGTCAACTTTCCGATCAAGCATATTTTCGTGATGGATGGAAGTCGCCGCTCGGCAAAGGCAAACGCATTTTTTTCGGGCTTTGGCAAGCAAAAAAAAGTAGTGCTTTACGATACCCTTCTAGAGCAGCACCCCCCAGAGGAGCTAGTGGCCATCTTGGCGCATGAAATTGGTCATTACAAGAAAAAGCACCTGAAGTGGGGCATGCTCGTTTCGGTAGTGGAAGTTGGGCTGCTACTTTTCTTATTGGGGCAGGTGGTATTTTCTGAAAACATGAGTTTGGCACTTGGGGGAACAACCTTGTCGGTATCCTTAAATATTATTGGGTTCACGATGCTTTTTGCACCTCTTTCCATGGTGATGGGCATTGGAATGAATGCGTTGAGCCGGAAGCATGAGTTTGAGGCCGATGCCTATGCCAAGGAAACCTTTGGCGGTAAGCCGCTGGCAGAGGCACTGAAGACCCTTTCGGTGAAAAGTCTCAGTACCCTTCACCCGCACCCCTGGTATGAGTTTGTCAACTATTCCCATCCTCCACTTCTGAAGCGTTTGGAGCGCTTGGAAAACTAAGGCTTTTTTTTAGCCTTGGGATTGCCTTGAGTACTAAAAAAATGTAATTTTCTCTTGATTTGACCAGTAACCCATGAAAGACCTCGCCGATTACCCCTACCCTTTAACCGATCTTTTTGCGCAGCCTAAATCCTCCGATCAGTGGGATCGGTATCGATTGAGCCAAGAACAGATTGATTTTTTCAATGAAAACGGCTACTTGGCAGGGATTCAACTCCTAGACGCAACACAAATTCATGCTTTGCACCAGGCCTTAGATGAGGTCATGGATCCGAAGCACCCCTTACATAGCTTATTTCATGAATTTCACAGCAACGAATCTGCCGATCCCAATACGGTGCTTTTCCATTCCCTGGGACATTGGAGGATTGCAGAAGCCTTTCACGATGCGATTTGGAATCCTGCCTTCCGGATGGTTGCCAGCCAACTGCTTGGAGGTCGAGGGGTTCGATTTTGGCACGACCAACTCTTTTGTAAGCCTGCACACCATGGAGGTGTTGTAGCTTGGCACCAGGATTATTCCTACTGGACTCGTACGGTGGAGATGCAGCATTTGACCTGCTGGTGTGGGCTTGATGATGCCACTGAGGAAAACGGCTGCTTGCAATATGTCCCCGGTTCCCATCGCTGGGGACTCTTGGAGAAGCCTGCTTTAGCAGGAGCCATGGATGGGTTGATGGGCATGCTTAATGAAGAACAAAAAGCCCAATTTGCTCCGGTAGCTATTCCCTTAAAAGCAGGGTATGCGGCTTTTCATCACCCATTGCTCGTGCATGGGAGCTATGCCAACTATTCTCCTCGCTCTCGAAAGGCCTTTGTGCTCAACGTATTTGCAGATGGAACGCTTTCTGACTCCGATGAACCCCTACTTTCTGGGGTACCCGTGATTCCCAAAGGAGAAAAAATGGGAGGTAAATTTTTTCCTTTGATTTTTGATCCCAAAAACAGCTAAATTCGGACTTCAAAAGCTTGTTTTGTACGAATCAAGCAATTTGAATCGTGCGTAAGACCTCTGTGGGAGGCTCTGCGATGGCTTTATTTTATTTCCCTACACATGGCTTCTGGATTATTTGCCTTATTGGATGACATTGCTACGCTCATGGATGATGTGGCGGTGATGAGTAAAGTGGCTGCAAAAAAAACAGCTGGAATTTTGGGGGATGATTTGGCCGTGAATGCTGAAAAAGCTTCCGGCTTTGTGTCCGATCGCGAGCTTCCAGTGATTTGGGCGATTACAAAAGGGTCTGCTTTGAATAAATTAATCATTCTCCCAATTGCCTTTCTGCTTAGTGCCTTTGCTCCTCTTGCAATCACAGTTATCTTGGTGATCGGAGGTTTGTACCTTGCATTCGAGGGAGCGGAAAAAATCCATGCTTACTTTTTTCCTCATCCTGTTGAAAAAGAGGAAAAAATAGACCTTGATATTACTAAAGAGGAAGTTCTCGCGCTCGAGAAAAAGAAAATTAAATCGGCCATTACCACGGATTTTATTCTATCGGTGGAGATCGTGATTATTGCGATGAGCACGGTGGTCGACAAGCCATTGCTTAATCAAATAGCCGTAGTATCCATTATCGCCCTAATTGCTACGGTGGGTGTCTATGGAATCGTAGCATTAGTGGTGCGCATGGATGAGTTTGGATTCAAATTGATTGCGCTCAATGAACGCACCGATAGCTTCTCCGATAAGGTCGGCAAGATGTTGGTCAATGCACTTCCTCACTTCGTCCGCGGGATCGGGTTTGTAGGCACCCTAGCCTTGTTGCTTGTGTCGGGAGGTATTTTTGCACACAACATTCCTTTTTTCCATCACCTCTTGCCCACCTGGCCAGGGATTTTGAAGGAATTTCTTTTTGGATTGGGCGTAGGCATTGTCGTAATGCTTCCTGTTATGGGAATTCAAAAAATAAGAAAAAAAATAGGCTAGACCTTTTTTAGGAAGTCACCGAATTTGCCTATTTTCCGAAGTACTAACCCAATGCTTATGGCAACTTCCTTGTTTCGATTTTTGGCTTTTGCCTCGTTTTTTTTGGTCAGTTTGTGGGTTAGAGCACAACCAGGGCAAACCTACCTTCAATTTCCAGGGGGGGCTGGTCCAGGACAAGGCAAGCACATTATTTTGGTAGCAGGAGACGACGAGTACCGCTCGGAGGAATCTATGCCCATGCTGGCCAAAATTTTATCCTCTCGACATGGGTTTAAAACCACCGTGCTTTTTCCTATTGATCCCAGTACAGGGGACGTGGTTCCCAATTATCAAAACAACATTCCAGGTCTAGAACAGCTGCAAACGGCAGACTTGGTAATTCTATTGATTCGGTTCCGGGAGCTTCCCGATGCGCAATCCAGTTATTTGGAGGAGTATTTGCTTGCAGGTAAGCCCATTATTGGTTTGAGGACATCTACACATGGGTTTGCCTATCAAAAAAATAAAACTTCTCGATTTGCCAAGTGGGACTGGATGAGTAAAGTACCCGGATGGGAGCTAGGATTTGGACAGCGGATTTTTGGAGAAACTTGGGTCAACCACCACGGGATTCACGGCAAGGAGGGGACTAGGGCATTGATCGATGGGGTCAAGCAAAGTGCGGATCATCCTGTGCTCCGTGGGGTAAAAGATATCTGGGGACCCTCCGATGTGTATGGTATCAAGCACCTGCCCAAGGAGGCAGAGGTGTTAGTATATGGGCAATCTACCGCTGGAATGGATGCTCAAGCTCCATTAATTTGGGAGAAGTCCGTGATGCCGATTGCTTGGTCCAAGCCCTATCAGCTCGAAGGAGGAAAGGAAGGAATGGCCTTTGCCTCTACGATGGGTGCTTCCTTGGACTTTCAAAGTTCAGATTTGAGACGTCTGGTGCTCAACGCATCTTTCTGGCTTCTCGGCATGGGCGATCAGGTGACTCCAGACCTTTCGGTGGACTATGTGGGCACCTACTCACCTACTCCATTTGGATTTGATACCTTCCGCAAGGGAATGCGAGTAGGGGATTTCAAATAATTGTACGAAGTACAATGTACCAGGTACAAAGTAGAAATACGAGGTGCCTGCCTGCGGTAGGCAGGCGAAATACGGTATCAAATTAATTTCGAATGCTGAACGCTGATTGAAGAATTTCGAAGTAGGAATTCGAAGTAGGACATGAATTCTACTCAGAAAGTATCTTGATACATTGTACTTGGTACTTCGTACAGAGTCCTACTTTGTACTTCGTACTTGGTAATTTGTACAATCCAGTATCCCTACATTGTACTTGGTAATTTGTACAATCATTTATTATATTTTCATTTTACACTAATCCGTTCAACCATGAACAAAATAGGTTTCAACGTACTGGCCTGGTCGGCAGAAATTTCTGAAGCACTTTTCCCAATTTTAGATCGCTTGAAGGGGATTGGATACGATGGTGCCGAGTTTTTTATTGGTGATACGGACCAAAAGTCTTGCCGCTTGGTGGGAGACTATTGCAAATCTCTTGGATTAGAAGTGACGGCTGTAACGGTGATGGGAGCTGCTGAAAATCCAATTTCTCCAGATCCAGCTGTTCGGGAAAAAGCCAAAGAAAAACTCAAATGGGTACTCGATCGTGCCTCGGACCTACAAGCACAAGTCTTGTGTGGTCCTTTTCATTCTTCATTTGCCACCTTTGCTTCGCGTGCGCCCATCGAAGAGGAGTATGACTGGTCGGCAGAAGTGCTTCGGTCGGTCGGAGACTATGGGCAGCAATTGGGGATTACACTTACGCCAGAGGCCTTAAATCGATTCGAATGTTACCTCGCCAATACCATGGAGCAGCTAGATTATTTGCTTTCCAAGGTACAGCATCCCAACGTGAAGGCCATGTTTGATACCCATCATGCGAATATGGAGGAGAAAAAATTGGGTCTTGCCATTGAACGCATCGCTTCACGCCTGCGGCATGTGCATATCTCTGAAAACGATCGCGGCACTCCGGGTTCGGGACATGTCAACTTTGATGAAACCTTTGCGGCCCTCAAGAAAGTAGGCTATTCAGGTTGGTTGACGATTGAGGGCTTTACCCGCAACGATCCAGCTTTTGCGAATGCAATCGGTGTTTGGCGCGAGTTTTCAGCCCCTTGGGAGATGGCCGAGCAGGGTTACCAACTTATCAAAGGGATGTGTGAAAAGCACGGGTTGTAAGAAGTGGATGCGTCGAGCGAAAGTTTATTTTTTAGGGATGTACCAGCTGTTGCTACTTAAGTCTATACCCCCCTGGAGTTCTTCTTGCACCACCCGATCCACGATCCAAAGTCCTTTTTGAGTCATGGCTTCAAAGGTGTCTATCCCCTCGTTTGGAAATCCTTGACGTGTGCGATGGATATGGAATTTGTTTGAAAATTTTCGTCCAAAGGCTCTTTCTACCCCTTCTTTGCCCAGCATCAATCCAATCAAACCGCCCCAAGTTGCTGTGGGGTTGTCAGAATCCCAGCCAGCTAAGGTGCCAATTTTGATGGTTTCCTTTAAGTCCCCTTCTCCATAAAATAGGCTGACGAGGCTAGAGGCAAAGTTGATACCGGCAGCAAAGCAACCGTTGCAGTACCTATTTTTGCTGCTGATGTCATAGCCATCGAGTTGCTCCACCTGGTAGCGTTGGTAAACTGAGTCGCGTGCTTGTTCCCAAGGAATCCCTGACGCATATAATCCCTTCACGAAGCGGAACATGGCTGCAGGGTAGGAATCAGGTGGGAGTTCAGATTTGGCTTGTTCGGCTAGTTGAAAAAGTTGATCCTTAATCGGTAATTTGGGATTGGCCGTAGCAGCAAGTGAAAATAGGTGCACGTAAAACTTAGAGATCCACTCACTTTCTTGGCTTGCGGTAGTTTGAATGGGAAGGGTCGCCATGCGTACGGCCACATCAGGTCTTCCTGGAGCATAGAGTCCAAAAATCTCCGTGGTCAGCTGTGCATCGATCATCTCATATTCCGGATTGTGAAGGGAATTACCTGTGGCGGGAGGAACCAACCCTGTTTTCATCAAATCGAAGGCTTTCTGGTTGGAGACCCAAAGGTAATTTTCCTCCTCGCTTCGAATATGTTTCAGCCATCCGTTTCGGATCTGTTCCCCAGTGAGGAAAGAAGTTTGGTTTTGGAGTAGCAGTTCCTGGTAAATGTATTCAATGTCGGTGTCGTCATCCGAGCCCCAAAGTGTGTCCTCATCGGCAAACACAAAATCGATGGTTGGAGATAGATTGCTCGGAATTCCTGCCGCCCAAATACTGGGTTGGTCGGGCCTACCCCAGTCCGCACGGGTATAGAATGGACCTGTTTTGATTTCCCCTATATTCCCGATTTTATCCATTTCTGTTACCAATCCAGTCCAGTTGGCGATGCAGGTAGCCAACCAAAAGCCATAGATTTTGGAGGCATAGGCCGCACGGTCAATGACTTGATCGCTGGGTTTTGGGCTATAGGACGGATAGGATAGGTTTGGATTTTTGCCCGTGAGCTGCTGAGCTTGACACAAGCTAAAGCTGAGGCAAAAAATAAGGGAGAATAAAAGGTATCGAGTTGCGGTCATGGCTAGGTTATTTTAAATACTATTAAATTTTAAACTAGCTCAGTCCGATAAGGGGCTGAGGCTTGGGCTCCCATACGGGTTACCGAGATAGATGCAGCTTGTGTGGCTAGGACAATGGCTTCCTTCCAAGGCATCCCTTCTGCCAAAGCTACGACTAGGCTTCCATTAAATACGTCTCCTGCTGCTGTGCTGTCCACTGCAATTACTTTCTGTGCAGGAATACGATATTCTTGGGTTGAATTTTGAAAATAAGTTCCCTTTTCACCCAATGTTAGGAGTACCTGTTGAACTCCTTTGTGTCTAAACCAATGTGCAATTTTTGGATAGTCTTCTTCGGAATCACAAGGAATTCCAGTAAGTAAAGTGGCCTCAGTTTCGTTTGGGGTAATTAAAAAAAGCTGTTGGTAAATTGATTCAGGTAATGTTTGAGCTGGAGCAGGATTTAAAATCAGCTTTTTATTATTCGATTGCGCATAGGAGGCCAGGAAGGCAATGGTATCGATGGAAATTTCAAGCTGGCACAGGATAAAGTCATGGCTTGGAATACCAGGTAATGCCACCTGAATATCAGAAGGACTTAGGTTTGTATTTGCTCCAGAAGCAACCACAATGGTGTTTTCTCCGTGTTCGTTGACGGTAATGAGTGCGATTCCGGAAGCATTTGTGGGATCTTCTAGTACAAAATGGGTGGAGATACCTTCTTTTTCTAGGGATTCTCGGGTTTGTTTGCCAAAAAGATCCTTCCCTACCTTGCTTAAAAAGGTAACCTCAGCTCCCATTCTGGCAGCAGCAACCGCCTGATTGGCTCCTTTACCTCCTTGAAATAGAAAAAAATCTCCTCCAACTAGGGTTTCACCTGGATTGGGAAAGCGTTCAGTTTTTACAACTAGATCGGTATTTGAACTTCCGATTACAACAACATGTGTCATATGAGTATGAAGATGGGGTTAGGCAAGCTTGGAGTACACAATTAGTCCTATTCCCAACATAAATAAGGCAAACATAAGCTTCAAAAAGATATGTTTGGAAGAGGGTAGAGCCTTAAATTCCTTCCATACAAACACTCCCCAAAAGGCAGCAATCATGGTGGCGCCTTGGCCCAATCCATAGGAAATGGCTGGGCCTGCCTTGTCCGAGGCAATGATACTGAAAGCCATGCCCACACACCAAATCATCCCTCCCAAAATCCCTGTCAAATGGGTTTTTAAATTGCCTTTAAAGTAGTCTGAATAGCTTACTGGGGTGCCAATAAATGGTCGCCGCATCAATAGTGAATTGAAGAGTAAGTTACTTCCAAAAATCCCAAGTGCGAAAAGAACTAAAGCCGAATAAGGACTGAGTTTGCCAGGAAGCGGTTGGGTAAAATCTAGAAACATAGCATCCGCTACATATTTGTAAAAGAATCCCATCAAAATTCCAGCTACAATGGACAAGATCAATCCTTTAGTTGGATTTTCGGTTGGATCCTTGGGTAAGCTTCTGTAGGCTTTTGCATTCAGTAGGATGGCAAGGGTGACTAAAGTTACACCTCCAAACAAAAGTCCTACATCTCCAATAGGATTTTGAGCATAATTTACAGCTACTCCTATTACTAAGGCTAAGCCAATTCCAACTGGAAAGGCAACAGCCATTCCTGAGATGGAAATTGCTGCTCCCAATAAAATATTAGCAGCATTAAATAGTATTCCACCCCAAAAAGCAGAAGTTAAGGAGCTGCTATTTGCTTGTTGAAGGTCAGCGATGAAACTTCTGCCTTGCTCTCCAGTACTACCCAAAGTAAAGGCAAAAATTAGCGAAAGCAGAACTATTCCAATTACATAGTCCCAGTAAAATAACTCAAACCGCCAACTTGTGGAAGCTAGCTTTTGAGTATTGGCCCAAGATCCCCAGCAAATCATGGTGATGATACTAAATAATACCGCTGTGGTGTAAGTTTCAATAATAAACATAGGCAGGAAGCACTTGATATCAATCCTTTAGAAATATAGCGAATTAAACGAGTGATTAGATAGGTGTTTTGCAAGTTTGACTATAGAATCCATTGTTAGTTGGCTTTATTTATTTATAAAAAAAGTAAACTAATTTAACTTAACGAATATAATTTGGATTGTAAAAAAATTGTATTGAAAAGAGTCTGAATTTGAGATGGATTTGAAAATTAAAAAAATGCACTTTATTTAGATTTTTTAGGGATTAAAAATTAAGGCAATTGAGATTAAAAAAATAGAATTCTCAAGGGTTGCAAACTTGGCAATACTGGGGGTCCTCTGTTTTTTTGCCATCTGGGAAGGCAACTCTTTCTTGATATTCGCAGTGGTTGCAAACGAGCAGGTGTGCCAAAGCAGCACTGCTTGGAGTGCCGCACAAGCTACAAGGAAGGCCGGGTTCTGCCGATGTCACAGAGAAACCAGGAAAGTGGCAGGATGGACATCGAGAATTTAGTTTTTGGAGAAGGAGCTGGGCTGTTTCTTGAATCACCTTCATTCTACTGGGATTGTACATCGCCCGCATGTCTGTTTCAATGTAAGCAGAACCTTGAGTTTCTAGTAGCTGTAATGCTGCCATACGGAGTTGACTTGGGTCTGTGATCCCTTTCAGCATGCCGTCCAGCTCCTCCTTACTTTTCCGTAGGATCAATCCATGACTTGGGAAGCCTACTTTGCTCGCAAATGCCTCCAGTTCCTCAATACTGTAAAATTCTTGTCCCGAAAAATTCGTTTCTAAGCTGAGGTGGCGGGCATGGATTTCCAAGTTATTTTTTCGATCCATCAACAGGAGCCACTCCTCATTGGCTGGTAGAAAGAAGGCTGCAGGGTGTGGGCCAAAAGAACCCTCGCTAGCAAGGGCCAAATCACAGCCGCTGAGATCTAGGGCCAATTCACATTTTTTACGTGCGGTGGTCAAAGGATCGGCTTGACGGGCTACCTCTCCAGAAAAGGTGCCTAGCAGGTCGGTATTGAGCCCTTCAGCTACCTGCGCGGTGATTACTAGTCCTTGCTCCAGAATAGGCTTCAGGACTTCTTCCTTGCGGTGCATGCTGGCGATGACTAGGGTTCTCCCTTCAAAAAATCCCTTCATGAGTCATTACTGACTTACTACTTCCAGCGCTTTACCTTTGACTTCCTCGTGGAATATGCCTTGGTCGTAGGCCAGGTGTCCGTTGACCCAGGTCTTGGCAACCTGGCTATGGAAGGTGGTGCCTTCCAAAGGAGACCAGCCGCACTTATACAGGATATTTTCCTCGCTTACGGTCCATTCGCTATTGAGATCTACGAGGGTCAAGTCCGCAAAGTAGCCTTCTCGAATGTATCCTCGCTCTTTGATGCGATAGAGGATCGCAGGGTTGTGGCACATTTTTTCCACGATCTTTTCCAAGCTGATTTTGCCTAGGTGGTAAAACTCCAATAGGCAATTTAGGGAATGCTGTACCAGCGGGGCGCCAGACATGGATTGGAAGTAAGGCTTTTGCTTTTCTTCCAAGGTATGCGGAGCATGGTCGGTGGTGATGAGGTCGATGCGGTCATCGAGGAGAGCGGCAAGTAGGCCATCCTTATCCTGCTGCGTCTTGATGGCAGGATTCCATTTGATCAATGCACCGAGTCGCTTGTAGTCTTGGTCGGTAAACCAGAGGTGGTGAACCGACACTTCGGTGGTGATGTTTTTATCGGCTAAAGGAATGTCGTTTCGGAAAAGAGAAGTTTCCTTGGCGGTGCTCAGGTGGAGGATATGCAGACGGGCTCCATGCTTTTCAGCAAGGCCAATGGCCCGTTCCGTAGCCTCGTAACAGGCTTGTTCGCTGCGGATCAGTGGATGGCAAGCAATGGGTACATTTTCTCCGTATTTTTCGCGGTAAAGTTCCTCATTTTTTTCAATGATCTCTTCCTTTTCGGAGTGGATCGCGATGAGTCCTTTGTGCGCAGCAAAGAGTTTCTCCAACATGGCGGGTTGGTCCGCGAGGATATTTCCTTTTCCTGTAAAATAGAGCCCATCATCCGTGATGGCCAGGTGTTTGGAGGTGTCCCATTGGATTACCTCATCCAAATTTTCCGCTGTAATACCGAGCAAGAAGCCATAGTTGGCCAGCGATTTGGTGGAGGCCAGTTGGTATTTGTCGGCCCAGAGTTCGAGCGTAAGCGTATTGGGCCGGGTGTTGGGCATCTCGATAAAGGAAGTGACGCCGCCGGCAATGGCCGCCTTACTTTCGCTAGTTAGGTCTGCCTTGTGCGTCAGCCCTGGGTCCCGAAAGTGTACCTGTCCGTCGATAACCCCTGGAAGCAAGTATTTGCCACGACCGTCCACGAGGCGGTACTGGTCTTGGGCAGGGATGGAACCGATTTTTTGAATGCGTTCTCCTTCTATTAGGACGTCGGTCACTTGAATTTTACCTTCGTTGACGAGGCTGACTTGCTGGATAAGCGTGGCTTGGGACATGGTGGGTAGGGATTCATCTTGCTTCTACAAAGAACGCAGGTAAATCCTAAGATTACAATGGGATTGTTTTTGAGTACTTCGTTTAAAAAGGAAAAAATCAAGGCTTTTGGCTCAAAAGCAAGAATTAGAAATTTTAAGGTAAGTGTAAATTATCCTTTTTATTTTCTAGTTTAACTCTTTCAATTGTAATGCCATGGATGCTTGGTTAAAATCATTTCTTTTCAGACAATTTTTTTGCCTATTTCTTTTCCTTGGCAATTTGGAAACTGTCATAGGCCAAGTTGAAAAACCAGGGACTGGTCCTAGAACAATTGTGACCACTGATGGAGAAATCGACGATGTGGATTCCTTTATCCGCATGCTGCTCTATGCAAATGAATTTCAACTTGAGGGCTTGATCTATTCCTCTAGCATGTGGCATTACAAAGGAGATGAGAAAGGAACCCCTTTTACTTCTGAGATGGAAATGACGCGCAACATGTATGGGGCAAAGACCTCTCTGCGATGGCCAGGGGTATCTTGGATGAATCCCTTATTGGATGCATACGAACAAGTTTATCCCAAATTGATCCAGCATGCCAATGGGTATCCAACAGCAGCTTACCTCAGGTCGGTGGTACGAGTGGGAAATATTGATTTTGAAGGAGACATGCGTGCCGATACCGAAGGCTCAAACTTTATAAGGGAGAAGCTACTCGATGACAATTTAGAACCACTCTACCTACAAGTCTGGGGTGGAACCAATACGATTGCTCGGGCACTCAAGTCCATAGAAGAGCAGTACAAAGGAAGTGCAGACTGGGACTCGATTTATAAAAAAGTAACGGATAAAGCGATCCTTTATGCAATTCTGGATCAGGATGCTACTTACCGAAATTACATTGCTCCCAATTGGCCCGACTTGAAGGTGTATTACAATTCCAATCAATTTTGGTGCTTGGCCTATCCTTGGAAACGGGCAGTTCCAGAAGGGCAGCACTACTTGTTGGAAGGGAAATTTATGGCCGAAGAAATTATCCAACAGCATGGTCCTCTCCTCAGTCAATACTACAGCTATGGAGATGGACAAACGCAGCCGGGGGACGATGAACATATCCATGGAGATCCAAACAGGTTGCAAGAGACGCAATGGGGTAGTTTTGGGAAATACGATTTTATCTCGGAAGGGGATTCTCCTGCTTTTCTTCATCTGGTCGATGTGGGTTTGGATAACCTCAACCAGCCTCAATGGGGAGGATGGGGAGGCCGATTGGTGCAGTCCCTGGAGCAGCCTAATCGATGGGAGGATGGAAAAAATGCCCAAGATTTTAATCCTTACAAACAAGCCATGGATCCCACCTATCCACAAATTCGTTGGATAGAAGCCCTTCAGCAGGATTTTGCTGGAAGAGCAGATTGGTGTGTGCGGGACTTTGCTGATGCCAATCACCCACCCAAAGTAGAAGCGGTAGGTGCACTACGGAAACAGGCAAAAGCTGGTGAGAAAATCACCTTGGAAGTAGTTGTTAGCGATCCTGATGGAGACGAAGTGAGCACTCAATTTTGGGTGTATGCCGAAGTAGGAAGCTATGCAGGTAGTCCTGTTTTGGTTCAGAAGGGAACCCGTGTAGAAGTTGCCCTAGATCCAAAAGCAACCGGAACGCTCCATGTAATCGCTGAAGTAAAGGATAAAGGTGTCCATCCCATGACGCGTTACCGCCGTTTTGTGGTGGAGGTGGACTAAGCGAACTGAAAGGGACTAATTAAGTCTATTGTCGATTGATTTAATCCATCATCCCCTTGCCTGCAAAGATCTTTGGAATACATTTTTCGATGCGGCTGAGTCGAGTTGGGGACTGCTTGGCTCCCAAAAAGTGGATGAGGTAGCCCCGCTGCCGCCCTGGAGTCAGGGCAAAAAAAGCCGATTCTAGTCCAGGGTGCTCCCCAAATTTTTGCAGCAGTTCGTCGGGGAGGACTTGGCTACTAGGCTTAGGACTCGATTTTTTTCCCGATCGTTCCACCTCAATGGCCTGTAGTAAGTAATTCTTGATTTCAGCTTTTAATTCCTGGGCTTTAGATAGCTGCGTAAATCGAATAAATCGACCTTCCTGGGAGTTGGGGCCAGGGAGTTCTAAAATCTTAAAGGAATCCTCTAGTAACCCCCCTTTAAGAAAGCTCAATACACAGGATTCTTTAAATACGCCGATAATCACGACGTTTTTCCCATGAAGCGTATAGGTTGGCACCCCCCATTTCCGTTCTTCTTGGAGTTCCGTTTCTAAAATCAATTGCCTTAGAAACTCCAATATATCTTTCCAGCGATGCACTTTGCAGGCTGGGGTAGCTCCTTTTGAGCAGCGCATGCAGCCTTCAAGGAGAAATTGATCGACGAGGGGATTTGGGAACGACATTGTCAGAATCTTGCTTTTAGTAAGGAATTAACGCACTCAGGTAGATTTTTTGAATTGAGTTAAGTTGGTTTTGAATTCACCTTATTGTTTGGTTTCTTCCATAAATTCCAAGATATCTCCAGGTTGGCAGTCTAGTGCCTTGCAGAGTGCCGCCAAGGTGCTAAATCGAATGGCCTTGGCTTTTCCCGTTTTCAGGATGGAGAGGTTGGACAGGGTGAGGTCCACTTTCTCGGAAAGCTCGTTGAGGGACATTTTCCGCTTGGCCATCATCACGTCTAAGTTGACTACGATTGCCATGGCTTAGACAGTTAACTCGTTTTCAGCCTGGATCTCCACGCCGCGCTTGAATACCTGTGCAATGGCAAAAATCAGGGCGCTCAACAGGAAGTATTCAAAGCTGCCGGAGAGGTGTTGGTCCACACCAATCAATTGAAATACCTTCGGATCAAGCCACTGGACGAATGCACTGCTCAGCAATTGGATAATACCCAAGGTAAATGCGATGTAACTGAGCTTGCTGATCAGTTTGGCAATCTCTTTACTAAAGGGATGAATCAGATCGATTTTGATAAAAATGCGAATCATCGTATAAAATAACTGTGCCTTCAACAACGCGATGCCAATCAATAAGGTAACCAATCCCACGTACATCCATTTGTTCTGGGTTTGTAAGGAATACAGATTCAGTCCTTCATACAGGTCCTTTGAGATTACCGGTTGAACTAGGCTGTAGCCGAAGGTAAAAATCAAAGCGCCAGCTTGAATGCACAGCCCGATAAAAATGGACCAAATGACCACGGTGATCAACATCAAGGTGGGTTGCTGGGTCCATTTTTCTTTCCAAGTTGAGGAGATTTGCTTCATGGTCAATCAAATTTTTACAATATTCAGTAATTATTTATTGATAAACAATAAATAATTACTGAATATAAATTTCTAACTAAACTCCTTAGTCCAATTTCCGAATTTTAAGCACCCAAGAGAAGCAAGATAATTCCTGGATTTTCTAACTTACCGTTTCGGTTCACTTTGCCATTTCTTCCCATGAGATTCATCTTATCCTTCTTGTTGAGTGCATTCCTGTTTTCTTCCTTTAACGTAAAGGCGCAGGATGCAACTACCCAGCGCCTAACCCAACTCATGAAAGACTACCCCGTCATGGGACTGTCGGTAGCCGTAGTCAAAGAGGGCAAGGTGGTGCATACTCAAGCCTTGGGATGGAAGGAAGAGGGGAAGGAGCCTTTGGAGACCACGGACCTCTTCCGAATCGCCTCCATTTCCAAGTCCTTCACGGCAACAGCCCTTTTGCAGCTGGTCGAGAAAAAAGTGATTTCCTTAGACGATGACGTGAGTGACCTGATTGGATTTCGCATTCGGAACCCCAAATTTCCGGATACCGTGATTACGCTACGCATGCTGCTTTCCCATACCTCGAGTATCAACGATCAGCTGGGATACTTTACTTTGGATGCCATCCATCCGGAAAAGAATGCGAGTTGGCAAGGAGCTTACAATGCTTACGCCCCAGGTAAGGGTTACGAATACTGCAACTTGAATTTCAATCTCGCAGGAGCAATTTTAGAGAAGTATTCGGGGGTTCGCTTTGATGCCTACATCCAAGAAAATATCCTCACCCCTTTGGGCCTGTATGGTGGCTACGATGTAGATCAACTGGATAAAAGCCGCCTAGCCACCTTATACACCTACCAACGGGATTCCGTGAAGTTTACCGCATCGCCTGCAGCCTACGTTTCTAAAAGCGAGGAACTCAAGACTTACGTACCGGGTTACAGTACGCCTATTTTTTCACCTACGGGAGGTATGAAAATCTCCGCTCCAGATCTTGCCAAATACCTCCTGCTGCACATGAACTATGGCAAGGTTGGGGCTACTCGGATTATTTCCACCCCCAGTGCAAAGGCCATGCAGACCCCGCTTTCTTTGGATGAAAACTATGGGCTGGCCCTATGGAAAACGGATGTGTTAATTCCGGGAGTGGAATTGGTTGGGCATACTGGTTCTGCTTATGGCCTGTACGCTGCGCTATTTTTTAATCCCAAAGAAAAGTACGGCTTTGTGGTGATCAGCAACGGTTGTGACCCAACAGAAGAGGAGGGGTACATCCGAGTGATCCGCCGAGCCATCCAGATTCTGCACGAGGAGTGGATCGTGAAGCCCTACTAGCGAATTCCAAAAAATGAGCTGAGGGATGGGAGGATGTCAACAGCCCAATGGACACAAATCAAAAAGGGAAGGTTGCGGTAGCGTGCCCAGTGCCATCCAAAAAACAGGCTGGCTAGGAATACAGGTACGCCGGTTCCTAGAACCACCGAATACAGATCTCCAGCCTGACCTTCCACTCCCGAAGCCAGGAAAAATCGAGAGGGTAGGTGCCAAGCTGTAAATAAAATCCCCGAAACTAGGATGGCTGAGGATGTGTTCCAATGTTTTTCCAATCGCGTTTGGAGCATTCCTCTGAAGAAAAGTTCTTCAGGTAGCCCAGCAATCAGGAAGGGAAGCACTACACCGATAACCCACTTGAGTTCAGAAAATTCCACTAGGGGAGCTTGTTCCAAAATCCCTGGGATATGTCGGGCATTGAGACCAAAACCAATGAGAACACCCAAAATTCCTTTCATCCAAGTGGAAGGGGTAGCTTGAAGTCCAAGCAGTAAATCTTTGCTGGAATATCTCCAAACTGAAAAATAGAGCAATGCGGGCAGGAGTAATAAAAAAAATAATTTAAAAACGAGAGCATACCATACGTCTTGAATGAAGTCGGCGGCTCCCAGAATTGGAAATGGAGCTACTTGAACCAGCTTTCCAATTCCTACAGCCAAGAGGATGTAAAAAAAGGAGTACCCCAGCAATACCTTACTCTCAAGTTTCAGATTTTTAAATGAAATGTGGCTTACAGGTACGCGTTGCCAAGTGATCCAGTTCATGACAAAGCCTAATGGGTCTGATGATTTTTTTTCACTTGAACCAAAAGCTCCTCCAATCCATTCAATCGAATTTCATAGAGGGTGTTCAGGCACATGCCCAATTGGCCTGCTGGAAACCCTTTTTTATTCATCCAAACTAGGTAGTCCTCAGGGATATCGCAAAGTAGTCTTCCTTTGTATTTGCCAAAAGGCATGCGGTGCGTGACGATATCGATGAGGACTTGCGGATTCATGTTCCTAAAAGTACCCCATTTTCTTTACGCTAGCCAACGATGCCTACAGGAATTTGTGGCCTATCCCTTCGGTTTATTTGCAAAGACTGTCTAGGTTTACGTCATGGAAATTGGAATAGATAGCTTTGCAGCCTTTGTCACCGATGCACAGGGCAACCCGGTAGGAACAGCTCAGGATGCCTTGCAGGAACTGCTTGCCCGCATTCAGCTTGCTGACGAAAAGGGACTGGACGTATTTGCGATTGGAGAACACCACCGCAAAGAATTTTTGGATTCGGCGACCTCTGTGATTTTGGCGGCGGCGGCGGCTCGAACCACTCGCATTCGTTTGAGTAGTGCGGTCACAGTGCTTAGCGCAGCAGATCCCGTGCGGGTGTTTCAGCAATTTGCTACCCTAGACCTTATTTCTCAGGGCCGTGCCGAGCTTGTCGTGGGTCGTGGTTCATTTACCGAGGCTTTTCCTCTTTTTGGACTGAATTTTCAGGATTACGATGCCTTGTTTGCCGAAAAGCTGGAGCTGCTTCTGCAGCTCAACGAGCAAGAGGTGGTGACTTGGAGAGGGCGCTTTCGACCTGCCTTGCAGGAGCAAGCGATCTACCCGAGGCCGATGCAGCCGAAGCTTCCCATTTGGTTGGGTGTAGGCGGAACACCCGCTTCCTTTGTGCGTGCGGGTTCCTTAGGACTTCCCCTGATGGTGGCTATCATAGGCGGAGAGACGCATCGTTTCCGTCCCCTGATTGACCTGTACCGCGAGGCAGGAGATAAGGCAGGTTTTGCACAAGAAGACTTAAAAGTTGGCTTGCATTCCCTAGGCTATGTTGCACAAACGCATGAGGAAGCAGTTGAAAACTATTACCCAGGCTATGCTGAGACCTTCACACGCATCGGTCGAGAGCGCGGCTGGCCACCCGTTACCCGGGGACATTTTGAGGCGCAAAACTCCAAAAGGGGTGCCTACCTAGTAGGGGATTCGGATGAGGTAGCGGAGAAAATTCTGCGTCACAGTACCTCTTTGGGGGGTATCGATCGCTTTACCTTCCAGCTAGACAATGCTGGGCTGAGTCACCAGCAGTTGAGCGAGACGATCGCCTTGATTGGGGAAGAAGTGATCCCAAAAGTAAAAAAAGGGCTGTCTCATGTTTAACAGTTCGGAATACCCTAAACCCTTGGACGAAGGACAATTTAATTTCTGGATGGAACGCGGACGTTCAAGTACTATCCCATATACCTACCTCTTGGTGCTCTGGGATGACCTGGAGCAGGAATACCTACCCGCGTATGTAGAAAATCGTGAAGGGATCCAAGGTTATGAAAAGTACGGCTGCTCCCCCGCGCAGCAGCTGCTTGTGGCTGCTTACGATTTATTTTCTGAGTCGCGGGTGGGGTAAGAGAGAAATAAAAAAAGCCCTTCCGGGATTCCGAAAGGGCTTTTTTGCAGAGGAGGAGGGATTCGAACCCCCGGTACCTCACGGTACAACGGTTTTCAAGACCGCCGCGATCGACCACTCTGCCACTCCTCTAAAATCGTGTCGATTGGTCATCGAGTCTGCAAAAATAGGGGGTTTCACTAGTTATGCCAACATCTTTCCTTCTTTTTATCGTAAGTACTTGATTTTTTTGACCTTAAATTTTAGCCAGACGCTAATAGCTTACCTCAGGGCCAATCTTAGGGCAGCTAGAGATTGTGGAGTTTTGGGAAATACCAAACTTACTCCGAAGAATGCTTGTTTAGCATTTTTTTCAAGTTGTCCCGATGCCGCTGCTTTTCCTCTGCTAGGTCAAAACTTACATTTACCTCAAAGCAGACGAGCACAATCACGGAGGTGAGGTAAAGCCACAGCATCAAGGCAATGATGGTTCCAATGGATCCGTAAAGCTTGTTGTAACTTGCAAAATTCTCTAAGTAGAAAATGAAGCCGTAAAAAGATACCGTAATCAACAGTCCAGCGAGTTTTGCCCCTGTAGAGAAAAAATGCCATTTGTCGTGAATCGCAGGGGCAAATCGGAAGATAAAGGCCGAGGTCAGGTAAAATACCGCTAAAAGAATTAAAAATTTGAGCGTTTTGAACAAGAAGATGACAAATGCATTTGAAACAAGCTGTGTTTCCTTTAATTCATTGATCCAAATGCTGCCTACAATCATGACAGAGCTGGCAGCCAAGATCGTCACTACCAATACAAGCACAATTGCCGCAGCAATGCCTCTGCTACTACCCCAACTTCGATTCTCCTTCGTTTTATACACTGCATTAAAGGAATTCATCATCGATACCACACCCTGCGTAGACGCAAAAAGTGCAAAGAAAAAACCCAAGGAAAGTAAACTTTGTCTCGGCTTGGAAATAATATCTAGCAAAGTAGATTCAATGCTCCCATATACATCGGCAGGCATGATCCCTTGCACAAAAGAAAGGATATTGGCAGTGGTCACCATTGGAAAAAAATCCTGCAGGTAAGGAACAAGGTTGAGCAAAAATAACAGGAGAGGAAACAAGGCAATCGTGTAGCTGAAAGCCATGGAACCCGCACGCTCATTGATGTCATCTTTTTTGAGCTGCTGAATAAAAATACGGAGCACATCGTACAGGTTTTTGCTCTTGCTGCCGAAGTGAATCTTCTTCAGAGCCCGAGCTTTGAGCTGCAGCCGGATTCTCCATTTAAAAATTTTATCCTTGAGCTTCACCAGCGTTTGCTTAGTTAAAATAAGGGTTCATTAGCTCCAGCAAACTTTTTGGAGGACGAGTAGGTTGGTGGGTTTCCTTTCGAATAAAGGCCAACGTGGTCCATCCTCTTGCGATTTGCTCTCCTGCCTCGTTGCTCACCTGATACTCAAAGCGAATTTTGACGTTGGGAAGCTCCGGAATTACCGTATGGATGGTAAGCAGGTCATCGTATTTGCCTGGCTTCAAATAGGTAATGTGGCTTTCCAATACAGGCATTAGGATGCCGCTATCTTCCATCTCTCGGTAGGAAAATCCCACCGCCCGCAAGGCCTCAACTCGCGCCACTTCAAAGTACATCGCATAATTGCCGTAATAGACAAAGCCCATCTGATCTGTTTCAGCGTAGCGAACCCGAATTTGTGTTTTGGCTTTAAACATATCAGTAGATGTTGGCAGCATTCAAGGCCCGCTGGTAGCGTCGTGCATTGCTGAGGTGCTCGTCGTAGCCTACTGCAAAAGCATGGTATCCTGAAAAATCCTCTTTGGCACAGAAATAAAGGTAACTATGCTTTTCATAATTCAACACCGCATCCAAAGAATTGATATCTGGCAAGTTGATCGGTCCGGGAGGTAGCCCTGCATATTTGTAGGTATTGTAGGGACTGTCAATCGCCATTTGTTTGGAAGTAAGGCGTTTGATGCTAAAGTCTCCTGCCGCAAACACTAAGGTGGGATCTGCTTGTAAGGGCATGCCTATGCGCAGTCTATTGAGATAGACGCCAGCAATTTTGGGGCGCTCATCGGATTTTTGACTTTCTGCTTGCACGATGGAAGCCAAGGTGCTGACCTGCTGCTGGCTAAGCCCCAAGTCCTGTGCTTTCTGCTTTCTGTCATCCGTCCAAAAGATTTGGTATTCCTTGTGCATTCGTTCAAAGAGTTCCTCTGCACTAGTATCCCACCAAAATTCGTAGGTATTGGGAATAAATAGGCTCATGACGGTTGCTTCTTCAAACCCAAACTTGCGGATATAGACAGAGTCTTGAAGGAGTTCTAGAAACTGTTCCTTGCTTACTTCAAGATTTACACTGATTTTTTCAGCTAGTTCTTCTTTTGTCCGGATGGTATTAAAAGTGACTCGCACAGGGGTTTGCTGTCCAGATCGCAGCATGCGTACCAGCTGTAAGTTGCTCATTTTGGGGTCAATAGTGTACAATCCCGGTTTGACCGCATCTTGGTAACCTAGGATTTTTGCAACAAAGCCAAAGCTCAAAGCATCGTTGATCACCCGCTCCTCGTAAAGCTGATCCACCACAGTTTTATACACCGAATTGGAGGGGATCTTGAGTAGGTAGGGCTTGTCTGATTCGACCAGGGTGTTGGCACTGAAAAAGACCTGGTAGAAATAAAAAGTTAGGGATATGCCCAGTACTGATCCTGTGATCAAGAACACGAGCATCAATTTTTTGCGTTTTTCGAGTAGCATAGCAGCAAAAATAGAAAATAATGATTATCTCCAATCATGTCATTCGCTCAGTATCACTATTTAAAACTGGGGATAATCGTTGACAGACCTCTGGCGACGCTCCATTGCTCATCGAATTGAACCTCAACCTTTTTTTCTAGTTTGTGGAGAAAAAGTGGATGACCAGATAGACAATTATTTTTAGTCGATACGCTCATTAGGCAAGGAGAGCATCGCTTTGCAATCAAAAATCTAGGAAAGCAGGGGAATGGGGAGCGAATTTTTCTCTAATTTATTTCGCGTACCTTTCTCTATTCGTTTTCTGTTGTGAAAATTTTACCTGTATCCTGTCTTGTTCTCTTGCATCAAGGGAAAGTGTTGGCCGTCCAGCGCTCCAAGGCTATGGATTTGCCTGGATTGTGGGAGTTTCCTGGAGGGAAAGTGGAGCCCGATGAAAGTCCTGAGGATTGCTTGGTCCGGGAGATTTGGGAAGAACTGTCCATTGCTATTGAGATTTGTAAGCCGCTGACACCCATCCTGCATGCTTATCCAACCAAGACCATCCAGCTCATTCCTTTTCTTGCCAAATGGGAATCGGGGACTTTGCAGCTTGCCGAACATGCACAAATTCGGTGGTTGTCGCCGCAAGACCTCCTATCTTTGGATTGGGCACCGGCAGACCTACCGATTGTCGAGGAATTGCAGGAGCACTGGGATTACTTCTTGGGATTAATTTAAAAAATCATGGCGAAATACATCCGATTGTACGAAGAAAATCCAGATCCCAAGCGGATCAAGCAAGTGGTAGAAGTGCTCCAAAGTGGGGGTGTCCTTATCTATCCTACTGACACGGTCTATGCCTTGGGCTGCGACATCACCCAAGCGCGTGCCGTTGAAAAAATCTGTAGAATCAAAGGCATCAACCCCAAAAAGCATAACTTTTCGATTGTCTGCGCTGACCTCAGTCACTTGGCCCAATATACCCGAGTAATTTCCAAACCCGTATTCAAAATGATGAAAAAAGGCCTTCCAGGACCCTTTACATTTATTTTAGAAGCGAATACCCAGGTACCTAAACTTCTTCATAGCCAGAGAAAAACAGTAGGAATACGTGTGCCCAATCATGGCGTACCTCGTGCGATTGTGGAGGCTTTGGGACATCCAATTTTATCCTCTTCCTTGCCCCAGGGAGATGATGAACCCATGGAGTACAGTACGGATCCGGAGTTGATTTTTGAAAGATACCAGCACGAGGTGGATGTGATGATCGATGGGGGACATGGAGGACTAATTCCTTCCACAGTATTGGATTGTACGGAAGAGGAGGTGAGCTGTGTTCGAGAGGGTCTTGGGAAGTTGGAAGACCTATACTAGTAAGTCTTAGTTTTGGGTTTTAGCGCATTTAATTTAAATGATAAAAAATGTAACTAGATGAGCTATAAGGATTTCACCTCTAAAGTTCAGGTTGATTGCCAGGAAAGCCTCGAGCAAAAACTTATTGAAATCGGCGCAGAATTCATTGGGGAAGAAGATCAGCAGGACTATTATTTTGAGGTTCCAAATGGAAAATTAAAATATAGAAAAAGCACCTTTAACTCTTTAATTACTCATTATGAGCGGATTAAAGTAGGTAACATGGAAAAAACAAAAGTGTATCGATACGATGTGAATCCTAGTATTTCTGAGATTCAATTGTTGTTTGACACCACCCAACTTATTGGGAAGACGATCAAATCAAGAAAAGTTTATCAATTTCAGAATTCCACGCTTCACTTAGATTTGCCAAGCACTGGGGGTGTTTTTTTGGAAATAGAAGTCAAAGATTTTGAGGGATTTAAACCTGAACAAGAATTGATAGCAGAAGCCAATTTTGTGTTTCAATTGTTGGGAGTAAGTCAAAATCAATACCTTGAGACTGGGTATTTTTCAGGATAAAAGCAATTCTGCGAATTTTTGAATTCAGCTAGCTTATAGAAAGTTTATCTTCTTTGTAAAGGTCAGCTACTCCAGCGACTCACAAATTCCGAAAAATGATCTTTGTACAAGTCACCCACCGCAATCTGTTGGTTTCCCACATGGATTACATTTTTCGAAATCGAGTCGATGTGATCCAATGACACGATGAAGGAGCGATGCACCCGCATAAATCGATCTTTTGGGAGCAGTTCTTCCATATTTTTCATGGAGGTAAGCGAGAGCAAAGGATGGTTTTTGGAGGTCAAATGCACCTTCACATAGTCTTTGTAAGCTTCCACATGCGTGATGTCCTTGAGCATCACCTTGACCAGCTGGTACTCTACTTTTAAAAAAATGTAGTCTGCCTTTTCGGCGTAGCTACTAGGTATGCTGGCTTGCATGGAGTTGCCAATCCTACCAAAGTACTGGTAGGCTTTGGTGGCTGCAGTCAAAAAAACTTCGTAGCTGTATGGTTTGAGCAGATAGTCCAGGGCCTCAACCTTGTACCCTTCAAGCGCAAATTGATGGTAGGCTGTACAGAAAATCACTCGCGTAGTTTCTGAGTTTTTTTTGCCATCCAGGATTCGCGCGAGCTCCATGCCTGAAAGATCAGGCATCTGTATGTCCATGAAGATCAAATTTACCTCGTGCTGATTGATATAGCTTAGGGCCTCTATGGCATTTGAAAATCTGCCCACAAGGGACAAAAAGGGAGTTTGCTCGATAAATTTGGTAAGCAGGTCAAGCGCTAAAGGCTCATCATCGATGGCAATGCAAGAGATTTTCATGCTAGATTGATAGTGAGCTGTACCCCATACTGTCCTGTAGCATCATCTACCCCCAGTTTAAGGCGGTGTTTATCGGGATAGAGTAAGGCTAGGCGCCTTTGAGTATTGACAAGACCAATTCCATTTTCCTGATTTTCAGGACTTTCTGGAGCAAGAGGGAAAATGCCATTTTGAGTCTCAAAAAATACGGTATCGCCCATCACTTCAAGGCTGATGCTGATTTCAGTGTCTTGCTGAGAGCTGATCCCATGCTTGAAACAGTTTTCTAAAAAGGGTAGAAATAGCATGGGAGCGATCACTAAATCATCCTTGGGATCTTCAAGCCTCACCTGGAGCTTCACATTTTGGCTGAGCCTCATTTTCATTAACTCAAGGTAGTCCTCTATAAATTTAACCTCTTTGCTGAGCAAGGTTTCATCTTTTTGATTCTCATACAACACATAGCGCATCATTCTTGAAAGCTTCAATAGGGCCTCTTGGGCCTTACTTACATCCAATGTCGTCAAGGAGTAGATGTTGTTCAGTGTATTGAAAAAGAAGTGCGGGTTGATCTGGGCTTTGAGATAGGAGAGTTCGGTATTGATCCGTTGCCGCTCCAATTCTCCTCGAAAAGCCTCATCTTTCTGCCACTTTTCTACCAAGGCAACAGAGGTACTCAAGCCAATCGAAATCACATACAAGAGCAATTGAAACACATCTCCAGGTATCCAACGTTTGCCTGTATAAGGCTTGTCTGGATTGAATAGTTCATGCATTCTGATACTATACAGTGAAAACTGTTCGAAATAAAAAATTAGGCCATAAAACAGAACTGCACCTAGGAGAATGACCAAAAGGTAAAGGTAATTTCTGCCTTTAAGTAAAAACCGAGGAACGATGCCCCAAGCATTCAAGTAAAAAACAAAGATCAAAAGTGCTACTAGGTAAATCTGCTTCCACCAAAATTGTATTGGTAGCTCAATCTCTCCCATCCTCCAGGATAAGGGAGAAAGGATCAACAAGACCACACAAAGCATGATCCAGCCCAGAAGGTGTACCAAAATGGAAAGCTTTCTTTTTCTTGTGTTAGGTAGCATGGCCTTGATTTACAGGAGTGAAGCTAAGGCATTTTATTTTTTTCTCTGAATCAAATCTACCAAAACCATATTCTTACCCACCAATAGTCAAATTTAACTCATTAATCGCAGCATTTGGATTGCTGAAATTTTTAGTCTTCGGTTTCAGTGGTTTGGTCGACAGGAAGGTTGTACTGGTCTATCGGATTTGAGTACACCAAACAATACCCCCACCTTTGGGGTATATAGAGTGACTAAACCGTCACATTTGAAAACTAAACCATGAAAAAAGTACAACTAGTATTTACCTTTTTTCTCTTCCTGTCTGTTCAACTGGCATTTGCCCAGCAGACAGGAGCGGAAAAAGTGCCCGTCCGCATTCTAGGCGTGGCCAAAGATCTTAAAACGGGTAGTCCAATCGGCTATGCCACCGCAGCGCTCATCAAGGTCGGTACCAGCACCTCAATCGCAGGGGCTGTAGCGGATGGAAACGGTGTTTTTTACATCACCGGATTTGCAGTGGGCACCTATGAATTGCAGGTATCCTTTCTAGGCTACGAAACTGTTAAGCGTACAGTCAATGTAAATTCGCTTGATTCAGATATAAATCTTGGAGAAATAGCCCTTTCAGATGAGGGGGTAGCTCTTCAAGAAATCACCGTGCAGGGTCAGCGCGAACTCATCGAAGAGCGCGTGGATCGAACCATATACAAGGCTGAAAACGACCGCACCACTGCAGGAGGAGATGCTACGGATGTGCTCCGTCGAGTACCGATGTTATCCGTCGACTTGGATGGGAATGTATCCATGCGAGGGAGTGCCAATATATTGGTCTTGATTGATAACAGACCCTCTGCGATTGCCGCTTCCTCTATTGCAGACGCCTTGCGTCAGATTCCCGCAGACGAGATCAAAGCAGTAGAGGTAATTACCTCCCCATCCGCAAGATTCGATGCCGAAGGCACCTCTGGTGTGATCAACATCGTCACCAAAAAGAATAACCTCCAGGGCATGACCCTTAATATCAATTCTGGTGCTGGTTGGAGAGGATCCAATTTGGGACTTCAAGGTTCTGCCAGGAAAGGGAAAATGGGCTTTTCTTTAGGAGGCTTTGGACGCTCAGGATACAATATCCTAGGAAGCTTCGAGAATAAGCAGGTAACCAACTTGGCTAATGGTAGTGTTTCTACTTCTCAACAGTCGGCAGATACGGAACGAAGTGAGATTTTTGGGCGCTACAATTTCGGAGTAGATTATGAAATCAATGACAAAAATTTTCTCACGGGAGCAGTCAATTTCGGCATTCGAAACTCTGAAAATTGGCAGTACAATTTTCTTACTCAAAATTCGCTAAATGACGTATTGCGTGCGCAGCAAAATCGCGAAACCAACACCCTAGATAATTCCAATTCGGTGGATGTGAGTTTGAACTACACCAAGACTTTTGAGAAAAAAGGTAAGGAATTGAGTTTTCTAACCCTATACTCGAATAACCTGCGAGACAATTCGTTTACGAACACGCTTTTTGAGGAAAACGACCTGGAATCAATCTTTTCAAGATTGAAAAACGTGAACCCAAGCAAAAACGAAGAGTTTACAGTTCAGGTGGATTATGTGAATCCCCTCAATGAAAAAGGTTCGCAGATTATTGAATACGGAGCCAAAAATATCTTGAGAAAGGCGTCTTCCGATTTCTCTTATTTCTTAGCCGAGGGTGCTACCGGTCCATTTGTAGCACTACCTGATCCTACCTTGAGCAACGAGTTTAGCTACGATCAAAATGTAACGGCAGCCTACTTCTCTTACACCTTTCAACTGCTGAAGAATTACACCCTGAAGCCTGGGTTGCGGTACGAGTACACCACGATAAATGCTGATTTTAAAACGGATTTCAAAGCGGAGATACCTTCCTATGGTACCTTGGTGCCAAGCATCAACGCAAGCAGAAAATTAAAAAATGGAAATATGCTCAAGTTGGCCTACAACCGTCGGATTCAGCGTCCTTCCCTTCGTTTTCTGAATCCAAACATTGAAGCGTCCAACCCGCAGCAGCAATCTCAAGGTAATCCTGAGCTAGATCCAGAATTGACAGACAACTATGAGTTGGGCTACAGCACCTTTATCAAGGGGACTACCTTGAATTTTACGGGATTTTATAGAAACACCACTGGGTCTATTCAATCCATCCGCAATGTGCGAGAGGACGGCATCATCTTTACCACTTTTGAAAATATCGGTCGCGAGCAGGCTGTTGGTACCAACCTATTTTTCAATGTCAACTTGAATAATAAATTGTCGCTTAATGGTGGAATGGACCTGTATTATTCCATGCTAGACAATGGCTTGACAGATCCTAAGTTTGCTGCGCAAAATGAAGGTATGGTCATAAGTGGAAGGATGTTTGGAAATTATACCCTTCCAAGAGATTGGCAAATGCAGCTTTTTACTTTTGCAAGAGGACGCCAAGTGCAGTTACAGGGAACTTCCGGTGGTTTTGCAGCTTATGGTTTGAACTTCAATAAGCAATTCAAAGAAAAAAGAGGTTCGTTTGGTTTCGGTGCTGAAAACTTTCTTATGAAAGAAATTGTAGTTCGTAATGAAATCATGACGCCTAGCATTGTTCAAAACAGCACAAATCGAATTCAAAACCTAAACTTTAAGCTGAACTTCAACTACCGAATAGGTAAGATGAGTATGGACCAGCGCCCTAAAAGGAGAAAGTCAATCACCAACGATGACTTGAAAGATGGTGGTGAGGGCGGCCAAGGCGAACAAGGTGGAGCTCCTACAGTTCGAAACCGCTAAAAAGGATCATTAAAACAGAAAAATTTACTAGATAGATGCAGTATTAATCCCGGGTTTATTGAACCCGGGTTTTTTTTGACTCATCGGAATACTTATGGTTATAAAAAAACCCAGATCCATGACCTGGGTAATTTTTATTTGAAGGATAAATGCACTTAGGCTTTGTACAATACTTTTTGGATGGCTTCTACCGTGCGCTTCACATTGGGGATGGTCACATCAATGTAGGTCGGCGAATAACTTAACGGAATATCCATAGAGTTGACCCGAATGACGGGAGCGTCTAGGTAGTCAAAAGCATGGCGTTGGAAGTGGTACGTGAGTTCAGAAGAGATGCCTGCAAGTGGGTTGGCTTCTTCAACGATTACCACGCGGTTTGTCTTTTTAAGAGATTCTACACAGGTGGCATAGTCAATGGGGCGAACAGTTCGTAGGTCAATCACTTCACATTCAATTCCTTGTTTAGCCATTTCTTCAGCAGCCTCCAAGGCCACCTTCATCATCTTGCCAAAGGAAATTACGGTCACATCCGTACCCTTTCGCTTGATATCAGCTACACCGATTGGAAGCAAGTATTCCCCATCAGGAACCATGCCTTTGTCAGAATACATCACCTCAGACTCCATGAAAATCACAGGATCTGGATCACGTATGGCTGCTTTCAACAAACCTTTTGCATCAGCAGGATTTGAAGGAACGATTACTTTTAATCCGGGAGTATTTGCAAACCAGTTTTCAAAGTTAGAGGAGTGGGTAGCTCCCAGCTGTCCTGCATTACCTGTTGGACCACGAAAAACGATCGGTACTGAATAGGCGCCTCCGGACATGGCATACATTTTTGCTGCTGAGTTGATGATCTGATCGATGGCCACCAAGGAAAAGTTGAAGGTCATGAATTCGATGATAGGCTTCAAGCCATTCATGGCTGCACCGACCCCAAGGCCCGCAAATCCAAGCTCAGAGATTGGCGTGTCATACACACGATCCGGACCAAATTCATCCAGCATCCCTTGAGACACTTTGTAAGCACCGTTGTATTCGGCAACTTCTTCACCCATTAAAAAGACGTTTTTGTCTCGTCTCATTTCCTCGGACATCGCCTCTCTCAAGGCTTCCCGAAATTGTAGTTCTCTCATTGCTT
>JACCDO010842544.1_pt1 | contig 70508 bp, 29 predicted proteins | sample 7446101 | NCBI WGS metagenome assembly JACCDO01 (sample SAMN15323440, study PRJNA562643) | freshwater metagenome | isolation source: river surface water | place: USA:Blue River Watershed | collected 2017-08-16 | reverse complement strand
GATTAGCAGACATGGCAACTGTGTGTCTAATCTTGCGTGAAAAACGAATAGCAAAACCGGCACTCAAAATGGGGGGCATCACTCGAAAAAGTGTCAGATTTCATGACAAAGTAGCCACGCGGCGAGTGTTGACCAAAAAGACAGGTGTTAACTAAAAAGACAGGTGTTAACTAAAAAGACAGGTGTTGACTAAAAATAAAAAAATTATTTGTAAATTCGGATAATGACCGTTCCATTCTCGGCAATAATTAATTCCCGGGATTCTTTGCGAGTTATCCACCATTCGGGCGGATTTCGGCGAGACCAGCCAGCGATTTTACGTTTTGCGGGAGATTGGTAATATGCACGATATGCCAATATGGGGTCATCCTGTTTGTATTCATCTGGCATGGCTTGTGCAAATTGTGTCAAATCTTGTTGTGGGAAAGAATCCAACGGTGGGGGATTATTACGAAGATATTGACACACAGCATAAGATTTGTGTATTTTATCAGATGGATGATTATATCTATATAACCATTCAGCATGCATTGCATCTACCAGTTGGAGAGTCCAACAATAATTTGCATAAGATTCACGCATCCATTTTGACACAGGATGATTCGTATGTGAAATACGATATACTATTGTGTCATAAACATCAATATTATCTGGGTCGAGAACACGTTTGGCTGTAGACAACATTTGTGCAGCCTCAAGAATAATTTTGGAAATATGCTTGTCAAACATCCATTCCGCACACTGGGCGAAATTCAGAGACAAAATAAACAAATTCATGTCTTCGTATGTGTAGGTTTAAGTGCAACCAGTCGTATAAGTATGTAAGTGGAGTTGAAATATAAAAAACATTTCAACTTTATCCTTTATCGGTCCGACTGCTCCCGAAGGAGCAGTCGGTATTGGTGAATGATTATCTATGAGACGTATTATGCATTGCATAATACGTCGAAAGGTCCGGCAATAAATTTGCCGGACCGATTAGATTATTGCTTGAGTTCGCGAGAGAGTTGTTGAATAATTTGTATAGTATTATCACAGCCGGGTCGGTCATCGGGCATAGCAAATAAAACAGATTGTAAATAATTGAGATATTTGTTATAAATATGTTCGGTATTATTTCGGATACGTTGGTATATGTCGGGATGTTTTACAGCGTAATCTTCTAATATGAAAATATATGTGACACATAATGCATAATTATCCCATGATTTATAAGTTTGTAGTTCCATGAAATGATTATATACATCTATCCATGGTTTACCGATAAATTTGCCAAAATATTTCCGGCAATTGTTGGTAAATGATTGTCCTAAATTGGAACGATTAAAAATATATGTGTCAAATACATCATTTTTAGACTGAACACCTTTTGAATCTGGTTTTCCCTTGATGAATATATTTACTATAAAATCAATGTCATTCATTGACACAAGATTGGTTTTGGCGGATTCAATGCCGAGGTAATGAAAAATATAGTTGCATATTTCTACATCAATACACCAATAATTGTATGTGTTAAATACGTAAAAATAAAAGTTGGCATTTTTTTCTGTCATGGATGGTAAATGAATAGATAAACCAAAATCTATGAAAATAGGAACATTTAAATGGTCATCATACATGATATTATTGTATTTAATATCAAAATGTATGATATTTGCGGAAAGAAGTTTTTGTATACCTTTTGTTAAATATTTATGTGTTTCCAATATTTCTTTCCAGAATGTGACAGTTGTTGTTTGTAAATGAATATGTTGTAATAAATTGTTTGTACCAACATATCGAATTTTATTTGACACATAATTACTGGGAGCATTGTTTTTATCAAATAATAAACACCCATTTGCAATTTCATCACTATATTTTTTAGATACATTCACTGGACATGATGTCATTATCGGTGCGAAAAAACGATGAAATCCGGGAATACGACGGATATGTTTTGACACATTTAATTCATTATTAATAGAATCAACACTCTTCTGAATTTTTGTAATAAATTTATGTTTCTCTAACTTACCAGAACAGGTAATCCCTGGACGATAAATACATCCAAATGTTCCTTGATTCATTAATTTGATTGACATTATTATGACACAATTTTATTATCCAGTTATAAAATCAGGGGATTTATTTATTGAGAATAAATGACACATACAAATGTATAGCGTCAGCACAAATGTATAGCGTCAGCACAAATGTATAGCGTCAGCACAAATGTATAGCGTCAGCACAAATGTATAGCGTCAGCACAACAAATCTCTTACATTCGCCTCATAGTTCGTTGACGTTGTCTTTGGCGCTGTCTCTGGCGCTGTTTCTGAGATTTTCGACTATGTCTGCCTCCATAGGATGAAGAGGAAGTATTTGACTCAGTATGTGAGGTAGCATTGGTCCCATTATTATTTGGATTAGTAGTCTGTCTAAATGAGCGATGTGAACGTTGGCGGCGGTGTCTTGGCATTTATATAATATGTGTATCTTAAAGCACTAACACAACTATCAATACGCAGCAATAATACTACAATTGTGGTCACAGTGGTATAAATCAAATAATTCGGGATATTTTCTGAGAATGAGAATCCATACATTGACTTCCCACATGATGTGTCCTTTTTGTGTAATTAGGTCTAAGCATTCTTGTTTTGCCAAGTCGGCGAATCGCAACAATGGATTACGAAAACCACCGAATACCGACCCAGCAAATATCCATTGAACCCGTGTTTCAATATCAAGTATTTCCGTATCTTCCGGCCAACAACTGGCAAATCGCACTCTATCCATTGGATGATGAATTGCACAAGCTGCCAAAAATCGATTGGACACATTGGTATTAAAATGGTTGAATTCATCTATTAATTCATTATCAGAACTAAACATGTGTCGAATTCCAAAATCAACCCATAAATACTGGTTGTTTTCGGGAAAAATAGTAGAATCACCCAAAACGGGAGGAATACTTCGGTTTTCAATAAATCCATCTCGTTTACCAAAGATAGCGCAATGTTCCAATGCATTTAATGCAAACTCCTCCAAAAATAAAATCGCAATTCGCAACCATTCCGGTTTATAATTCTGTAGGAACATGTAGGCGAGAGTATCTTTATTTTGGTTAGCGCTATCTACATGAAAATTGGGGACAGGTAGGTTATGGAAATACATGTCGGATGTGTCAAATAGAATGAAGATGGTGTGTTTATTATGGATAATGTATTCGAATGCGCGGTCGAGGGCGGGAATAAATAGTAGGTCAGATTTTTGTGTGGGGGTAGGGAAGTATGTGTCGATAATGTGTTTTTCTAAAAATATGATTTTAGGGATAGCTAATTGTATTAATTTGTGTCCAAAATGAATGTATTTATCTAATGAACGGTCAATTCGTGTATTAATATTTGACATGAAAGCGGACACAATAATATTGGTTGTTTTCAAAATGGAAGTGTCCGGCATATTTATTTTGCGTTAACACTGAATGGTATAAATTCGAGAGATAAAAAAATGGAAGAGGAATTGACACAACAATCACAACAACAACAACAACCAACAGTTATATCATTTGGATATAGGTGTAGTTCAGCAAGTATATTGAAATACTTAAATATAAAAACGGAAAGTTACCCATTTGATTGGTTAGTTTCGAGATTGGGTGTAATTCGAGATTGTATTGAAACCGATTTTGCCCACTTTTTGGACACAAACAAATATCGTAAGAAAGGAACCCGCACAGTTCATTATGATAATATTAGACCAGCATATGAAGTTTGCCAAGAAACAATTGTATATAATTCATATTATGTGTCAAAATATGCATCTATACCTATACCACATTATCATACACCACAACCATGGGTCATCCCCCAAGACACATATGCATATCCATTAGCAATGAATCATCATGATATTTTAAATAAACCGGAAGATTTGGAATATTATAATCGATGTGTCAATAGATTTAGAACATTAATTGACACACCAAACCGCCAAGTAACATATTTGTATATACATCCTGCATTATCAATGGAAGAATATATTATTAATCGCGAAGCACTCATTCGAGATTTTTGCGAATTCCAAAAATATGTGTCAAATACCCCCAAAATAAAAGCATCCATGCGAGGAATCTGTATCATACCTATCAAAACCGCCTATGCATATCCTATCACCGATTATCGACCCGAATATATACCCGATGTATTGTGTGAAATATATTCTGACACATCATTAATTATATGTTCTATGTATGTCAATTCCGATTTCATTGATGCAGGCGAAATCTTCTGCCGAAATGCATACATTGAAACCGATGTATTATGCGCTTATGTTGCCGAACGAATTAAAAAAGATACATGGTATGTGTAGATGAATTTGTATCGGGCCAATTGCGCCTCAAATGACACACTGTCACATATTATATGTGTTGCATAATATGTCGAAATGTCCGATATAGACGAAATAATCAGATACGAACAAATCATCAATATATATGTCGATGATTATGTGTCAATTTGGGGATGGGTGGGAATTGTGACATATTTTGTGGGGATGTGGGTGTTTTGGCAATATTCGGGATATTGGTTTCATCCAAGGTTTCATCATATCCATCCTGTATAAGAGTGGCTGCAATAGCCAAAGCTTTATGTAATTTTTCGCGAGTGCGTGATATCGGATGTTCCATGTTTTATTTATAGTAATATATTTGTGTCATCGTTGTGAATATTTCAATTTTGTGTATGTGTCAAAAAAAGTTCACTATAATGTCTATATGAATCTACTTGGACGTGAATATACACAATTAGGTGCATGTGTATTAGTATCACAACCACCGTGTGGCTCAGATTTTGCGTTAACACAAGCTCAACGAAACTTATTAAATACGATTGAATCCGACTATACAATACATTTGGAAGATAAACAATATCAGAATATACCTACGGATTTGGTAGCCTATTTGAAATTACTATCATTATTAGCTGACACACAGGCTGCATATGGTAAAAATAAAGATATTACTTTGTTGCTCAAAATCGTGAAAGAAGCACTCGAAGGAGCAATGAATGCATATGGTATGAATGTGGATATTATACGTCTAACTATCGATAATAAATACCTCAATGAAATACTCCAACAATTCATGTCCGGACAAAATCTACATAAAGTTTTTGACACAACAGAAGGAACATTCCATATTCTCAAAGACCTCGATTTTGCACCGCTATTTAAATATTATATTCAGATTTATGGCCTACCTGCCCCGGGGCAAGGATTCGATATAAATACATTAACATTGGTATATAATACATTGATAGCGAATGGTATAGACCCGGGTGTGGCGAGTATAGCGGATATACCGGCTGTGTCAGATTGCACATTAAATGCGATTATGTTATCTTTATATACGAAGTTGTCTGCATTTATCCTGACGGTGAAGAATATTACGGAGATGTATAATGCGGGTAATTTGGACCCCTTGACAACATTATTAACACGTCCAGTATATGATTTATTGTCGACACAAATAGATGCATTACGTATTTCACCGGATGCACAGGCACAGGCACGGGCACAGGCACAAACACTATCAACAAGTGTGTCACCATTGGCATATCAATATGTAGAATATGAAAATATCCGATATCATACAGCAGCGGCATTGGGTGGTTTATTTGCAGCGATTACAGAACATAAGAAGTTGGTAGAAGCAACCACCAAAATAATAAGTGATAAGGAACGATTATCTATATTGGAAGATGGAACAAAACTAAAAGCATATGTGGAGGACTTTTTCGGACACAGTCGTGCTGTATTGCCTGACCAATCTATCACAGTTAAAACTGCGAAACTCAAGCCGCAGTATGCGGAGTATGTGCGGTTGTATGGTTATCCAGAAGGTGGTGTATTTGATATGAACAAGTTGGGTGAGATTATTATAAGATTGGGAATCAATGTGTCGAAAATATCTGTTCCCAAATAGAATTTTGCAGGATAATTGGACACAAAACTGTTACTATCATTATAAATCTGGGTGTAAAATCACAAATGTGTGTATTGTAAAAATAGAAAAATTGGAAGGGTGATAGTATCGTCAGAGTTATATTTTTTGTGAAATAGATAATACTTATAGAATATATAGTTCGTCATGGCCTCTGTGTTTAATTTCGTTGCTGAAGGGTTCGAAAGTTCCATTGTTCTTGATTTGTCGGGTATCTTACCTGGTGGCATGGAGTTGCCCACTCTTGATGTGTCTGCTACCGCTGTTTATGAAGTGTCGCTTGATGCAATGAAGTCTATTTTCCTTTTCCACACTGATTCTGAGGATGTGATTAACGCCCCTGAATCTGACCTTTTGTTTAAAATGGAAGATGCTACTTGGCAAGCGTTGGATATCAATGTTGCTAATTCCTTGATGGCCACTGCTGGTTCATACAAGGTTGGTGACCCCATCTACACTTCTCCTGCTGATAACAAGAACTTCGTGTGTCACGATTTTGTCCGTTATTTGGCTCAATGCTTGTTTAACACTCACTATGCTGTTGATATGTTTGATAATGAGTTGGAACTCTTAAACGATATCAGAACCCTCTGTGATGGCACTGACCCCGCCCATGTCTGGGGTTCTATTTGTGCCACTGTCACTGCCAACAAGGGACCTCTTGAATACAATGCTGATGCCACCAATGTTTGCTGCGCTTTGTTCAAGCAAATGGTCAAGGCTGCTCCTGACCGTTTCAGCAACTTGCCTTCTGTTTTGATTGGTGAAGGTGCTGATGCTACCAGTTACTACAGTCTTCCTTTCTTGGTTGATGATACTATTGCTTTCAAGCTCACTGTTGGTGCTGCTGAAAACCAGCATTTACTTACTGGTTTGGCTGACCCCATCAGTGAACGCACTTATTCTATTGTGTTGAAGATTGTTGATACTACTGCCAATGTTGCTGTTGCTGATGATGAACCCAGTGCTTAAACGATAGTGTGGGAATTTGACCAATTGTGTTATGAGCGTAACTGATAGTGTATTTTATAGATTTATATGACATAAATGCGTAACTGTGTGTATGACATAACTGTGTGTATTTTTTTATTTGACATATTATTGATATTTCAAATAATACTTTTTTTATTTTTATTTATATCGATCCGACTGTATCCTGAATGAGAACTCTGTATTATTCAATTGTTCTAATCGAAATGTTCGACAATTTTATTTCTGGAACAATACAGATTGTATACTAAAATATATGCATACTATATAATCATATACTAATATGAGTGAAGCATCACCCTCCTCCCTCTCTAATAGTAAAGAAATTAAAGAACTTGATACTTCTGCAGATATTAATAAAGAACCTGAACTAAAAAATAATGACTTATCTAAACTTCAAGTAGGTAAACCGCCTGACGTAGATATTAATAAATTATATGATACTTCATCACCTGATACTTCATCACCTGATACTTCATCACCTGATACTTCATCACCTAATACTTCATCACCTAATACTTTATCACCTAATACTTCATCACCTAATACTTTATCACCTAATACTTCATCACCTAATACTTCATCAGATATTAACCAACCAAATGGTGCATCTGGTGGAGGTTCACGTAGAAGACGTAGAAGAAGAGGTAGTAAGAGATGCAAGAATACTAAGAAATGTGGTTCTCGTAGAAGAAGACGTCAAACCAGAAGAAGATAAATGCGTTTATTATCTTTTATTGGTCCCATAGAACATTCAGTATGACTCAATAAGAGAATTATGTTATCGAACCAAACCAATTATATTTATTACATATTTGACACATATGTAACAAATAATATTATCTATACAAGCATTTAGCATAAAATCATACAAATTATTTAGTCGTCAAAGGTTTACTGACGGAATATGCAGAATCTCCCAACTCATTTGTCGCCTTCATAATGAAGGGATATGTAGTCTTAGTGGTTAATCCAGTTATCACTATCGGACTTGTCAACTTTGTAACTACTACTGTGGTAGTTCCACCATCAAGTGAATATGTATAGCTCGAAATAGTCCCTCCATTCGCCAAGGAAGGAGTGAATACAATACTCGCACCAGTCGTAGTAGTAGTGATAGCACCTACAACGGGAACACTGGGAATAGTGTAAAGTGGTTTAACCAAAACAGGTTTTGAACCAAGTGACACACCCGCGGCATTTACGGCATATAGCACAACATTGTAGGATGTGTCATTGGTTAGACCAGTAATAGTCAATGGAGAAGTGGTGCCGGTTAAGTTGTATTTGGTAGTAGAAGTATTGAGTGAGTATTGATAACCAGTAATTGGCGAACCATTCTCAAGTGGTGGCGTAAATGCAACAATTGCAGTGGTATTTCCAGCGGTGAGTGTTGTAATCACGGGAGCTTCGGGCGCTTTGTAAACTGGTGTTACCAGTTTAGCAGCACTGTATGCCGATAATCCAACATCTGTGACTGCAGCAAGAGTAATATTATATGACACATCATTGGTAAGACCCGTCACAACAATCGGCGAGGTCAATGTGTTTACAGTAATAGGAGCAGCATTGCCCAATTTATACGCATATCCAGTAATAGGCGCATTTCGAGTAGCCGGTGCGGTAAATACAATACTTGCGGTTTGATTTCCGGGAGTAATTGCAGTTACAGTGGGTCCACTTAATGGAGGAAGATATACATATGAAGTCGGTTTGGCAAGTGGGGCCGAAGGGACTGACTCACCCGCGCCGTTCACTGCAATAACGGTGGCGTTGTAAGTCACATTATTTGACACACCAGAAGTAATGACCATAGTAATAATCGATTTTACACCGGAAACCGCGGATGTCCATGATGTAGAAGTAGTATATGTAGTAGCACCATTTAATGCATATTTATAACCAGTAATAGCAGAACCGTTAATTGCTGGAGCATCAAAAACAATAGTTAATTTCTCGAATGCGGCAGTAATAGAAGTGAGTTTAGGTTGCGCGGGAGGTCTGAACACAAATGTAGCCGGTTTTGATGCAACAGATGCCGGGGATGGGCCTTTTTCATTTACAATCGAGAATATAATTGAGAATGCAGTATTCATTGGTGCATTATAGATAGTAAATGATTTACTTACAACTGCAGTAGTAACAGAAAAAGATGAAGATGCATCTAATGTAATATCATACCAAGTGGATGTGTCAGTGCTTAATTGATATTTATATGCAGTAATTGGACGGCCGTTTGAACCTCCAATTGGAATTGTCACATTCACATCTGCTTTAGCATAGGTATTGTTGTAATAAGAAGGCACCACACTCACAATTAATGGTTTTAATGGGAGGTCAAATGGTATCACTTGTGTTCCTATATTTGATGCAATCGAATTGCCTATCTTATTCACAGCCATTAATTTGGGTGCATATGCGGTTCCATTCACAATTGCAGTAGCAACCAGCATAGGTGATGTAGTGCCAATTGCCTTTGTATACACATTACTATTTCCAAATGCAATCATGTATTGAGTAATTGGGTTACCATTATCTGTAGTAGGGGCATCAAATTCAATACTAATGGATTTGTTTAATGCAGTAACTGATGTAATTGTTGGTGGAAGTGGAACACCAGGTATAATATTAATACGATTCGATGCTGATGAAATACCCGCAGCATTCACACCTTGTATTGTAATACCATATAACGTCTTATTTACTAATCCCGGAACAGTAATTGGCGAAGTCAACCCTGATGCCAATATACCATCCGCACCCAATGAATATTTGATGGATGTTACCGGAGAACCGTTTGCATTAATTGTGTCGAAATATACATATGCACATCCATTACCCGGAATAATATTTGTTACCACTGGTGCATATGGAACATCGAATGGCATATATGGTTCCGATTCCGTTGAATTGACAGATTCACCAGCAGCATTGATTGCACGCAAGATAAGAGTGTATGAAGTGGCATTAGTAAGACCATATATAGTAATTGGCGATGTATCTGTAATCGCATAGTCAAATGTTACTCCACCATCCACCGAATATTTATATCCAGTAATTGCCGAACCATTCGAAGCACCATCCGTGAAAGTTACAACTGCTTTTTGACTGGTAGGAACAATAGACACAATCGTGGGTGGTTCTGGAACATCACATGGAATAAATGCGCTGGAAATAGAAGACGAGGATGTAACCCCTGCATCAGTGAGTATTTTTACATACACACGATAACTGGTTCCATTCGTTAATCCGGTAATTTCAAATGCAGATGTGTCACCATTATAAATAGATGTGTCAGTCCAAGTAGAATTATCCAGTGAGTATCTGTATCCTAATATAGTTGCACCGTTCATATCACTCGATGACACATATACAATTGCGGATTGATTTGCCACATTGATTTCAGACACACTCGGTGCATCTGGAATATAGAATGGTGTATAGGGTAAGGATGGAATGGAGTTTGGAGATGCACCCGCCACATTTACTGCACGCAATGTAACAATGTATTGTGTTTTATTAGTAAGCCCCGTAATAATAATTGGGGAGGAAGTCTGTGTAGCTGTAGTAAATGACCCACCATTGAGTGAGTATTGATATCCAGTAATCGGGCGACCATTGGTAGCATTATTTGACACAACTACAGTAAGTTGTTGATTTCCAGCAGTAACCGAACTAATTGTAGGAGCATCTGGAACGGAATACGGTTTAAATGTGGCAGATGCGGTGGATGATGCGGAATAACCAGTATCGGATGATGTGCGCATAATCACATTGTATGATGTGTCATTTGTCAACTGAGGAATAGTGAATGTATTACTTGTAATAGATGAACACCACAAGAAGGATGAACCCCCATTGATCGAATACTGATAGTTAATATTTGTAGCACCATTTGTAGCACCTGGAGTAAACACCACAACCACTTGTTTATCTCCTGGAGTAACCGAACTAATAGTAGGAGCAGCTGGCGGTGCTAAGGGGGTAACTGTTTTCGAATTCGATGCAGCAGATGAACCAACCGATGTAATTGTTTTAATTGTAATTGTATAAGCAGTTCCATTTGTTAATGAACGAACAATAATTGTTCCATTCGATGCATCTACGGCTGGAAGTGTGGTATAAGTAGTTCCATTTGTCGAATAAGAATATCCAGTAACCGTTCCACCATACAAATTATTATTCAAGAACGTAAGCGTAGCAATTGTATTTCCAGCAACTATACCTGTAATCGTTGGAGCATCCGCTACTGAATTCGTAGTGAAGGTGTATCCACTACTTGCGGCAGAAGTGGAATACTGATGATATGCCTTCAAATACACTGTATTACTCGAACCATCCGTAAACATACCAGCTAATGTAATGGGTGAAGTAGCCGCACCCGGTGCATTCGTGTAATTTGTTCCATCAAGGGAATATTTATATCCAAGAATGGAATATCCACCAGTTACTCCCGCAGTAAATGCAATCACCGCCGTTTTCGATGACACAGTAACTCCAGTAATAGTGGGTGCCCCCGGTGGACCATACGGCACATTACCACTTGACACAAGTGATGCGGCAGAAGCACCTATATTAGTAATCGTCTTCATTGACACATTATAGGCCGTTCCATTCGTCAAGGAACGAATAATAAGTGTAGTTCCCGAAATATCGCCCGCGGTAATAGTAGCAAATGTGGAACCTCCATCGGTAGATGCTGAATAACCAGTAATAGTTCCACCATTGAGCGAACCATTTGTAAAACTGACCGTGAGGATACCATTTCCAGGAGCAATCGATGTAATAATGGGAGCGGATGCAACCGCGCCGGGGGTAAATAGATATCCGGAGCTATCGACGGAGGATGAAGCACTATCAACACACTTCATTTTTATAGTATATTGTGTTCCATCAGTAAGACCATATATAGAAAAGGATGACCCCGATGTAGACGGCACCAAATTGTAATTCGTTCCATCAATTGTATATGTATGATATTGCACAGTTCGGCCATTACTTGACCCCGCAGTATATGATACAGTGGCCATAGTAGATGCAACGGTGACCCCCGTGACAACGGGTGCAGTGGGTGCAGTGTATGGTATAATTCCAGATACAATATTTGAACTGGAGGAAGAACCCGCAGTAGATATTTGTTTCATGGCAATACTATAGGATGTCCCATTTGTGAGTGAGCGAATAATAAGACTTCCGTTTGATGCATCTACTGCGGGTGCAGTCGTAAATGACGAACCATTGTCGATAGAATATGAATATCCAGTTAATGATGCACCATTATTCGAACCAGGTGTGAATGCACAGGTAGCAATTCCATTTCCAGGAGTAATACCAGTAATCAATGGAATAGATGGAACATCACATGGAACAAATGAACTGGACGCACTGCTGTCCGTAGATAACCCGGCAGCCGTTAACGCTTTCAATGTAATAGTGTATGTAGTTCCATTAGTAAGATTGGGTATATTGAGGGGAGAAGTAATACCACTGGCAATAGTATAAGCACCACCATTGAGTGAATATTTATAGGATGTAATCGGGTAACCATTGGAAGCACCGGCGAGGAATGCAACGGAAGCAGCACCAGATGTGGCAGTAACAGATAGAATGGTAGGTGGAGCGGGGAGAGTGAATGGTATATTATTGTCATTTGAAGTCGAACTGAGAGAAGTGCCAACATTGGTGACACAACGCATAGTGACTGAATAGGCAAATCCATTTGTTAATCCCGAAATAGTATATTTATATGCAGACACAGATGCAGTGGAATAAGTAGCACCACCATCAATAGAGTATTCATAACAGGAAATAGTGCCACCATTCAGATTTCCATTAACAAATGACACAACAAGAGATGAATTACTGGCATCTACTCGTAATATATATGGTTTATCCGGAAGACTGGCTGGAGTAAATGCCGATGATGCCGATGATGCAGCAGAAGTGCCATAGTCCGTAATCGCGCAAAGTTTGACAGTATATGATGTGCCATTAGTAAGACCCGAAATACTAATGGGTGAAGTAGTTTCCGATGCAAATGTGTATGGGCCATTATTCAATGAATATTTATAGCCAGTAATTGGATATCCACCAGAAGCCCCCGCAGTAAATGCAACTGATGCTGCACCCGTCGACACAGTAACACCCGTAATGGTGGGTGCGGAAGGGGTAGTAGCTGGTGTAAGTGAATATACTATATTGGATGTAGTAGATGGGCCAATACTTGTAACGGTTTGAATAGCTACATCATATGAACTTCCATTTGTTAATCCAGTAATGGACATTTCACCATCGGTAGCAGTAATAGTTGAAAATGTTTCACCGCCATCAGTAGAGTATTTGTGTCCAGTAATTGAATAGCCGTTTGTTTCTAATTCCACAAATTGCACATCAATTTTGGTATCACTTGGGGTGGTTTTTACGATAATGGGTCGTGAAATATTACCAACTGGTGAAATATTACTCACTGTATTGGATGCAACCGAATCACCGAAATCCGACACAACCTTGATTTTAATAGAATACACTGTTCCATTTGTAAGTCCGGGAATAGTAAATGAAGTTGCCTGTGAAATCACACTCGGCACCCAATAATAATGCGCACCATCATCCAGAGAATATTTATATCCAATCACATTCGAACCGTATGTGTCACCATTTGTGATTTCTAAGGTCATACATTTATCTCCAGGAGTAACTACATCAATATATGGCGCATCTGGTGTGTCACCCGGCTTGACTGATAATGGAGCCGAATAGGAAGTGACCGTAGTATTCGATAAGTCAATTGTTGTTAATCTGACAGATAATGAATAGGTAGTTCCATTTGTAAGTCCGGACACATCGAAACTATTATCCTCCGTTAATGGTAACCAATCACTCACAATTGGAGAATCGGGAGAGGAATACACTAATTTATATTGATACAAACAATCTGTGTAAGCATAGCCTTTAAGGTCCGCAGTAAACGTAGAATACACTGCACCAATTCCCACCGAAGTTGCCCCAATAACAGGTGTAGTTGGAAATCCCATTGGAATACCTGACACTGAATTTGATAAAGGAGATAATCCACTACCAAATGCACGAATTGACACAGTATATGTGTCACCATTTACTAATCCAGGAATCACAAGTGGATTCGATGTATTCATACACCATGCATAACTAACTCCATCAAGTGTATATTTATAACCAGTAATCGGCGCACCGGTGTTCTCTCCTGGAGTGTAATGAACCAATAATGACGAATCCGCTGACACAATCGAATCAATCGTTGGTGCGCCGGGTGCATCTTGTGCGACATATGGAATAAATGCAACTGGGACGGATGCAGCAGATAATCCCATAGAATTTGCTACTTTTACACTAACCGAATAACTTGTTCCATTTGTGAGACCGGATAAATCAATGGGAAATGCCGTATTTGCATGTTGTATATAATTCACACTGTCATACGAATAATAAATACCCACTATCGGCAAACCATTACCACTCGCACTGGCCGTAATAGTAGCACTTCCATTATCAAGCGATATACCAGTAATTACGGGGGTCGGAGGCAATCCAAACGGCACTAATTGGAATGATGCTGGTGTTGCAGAGGGTCCCGCTGAACTGACCGCCCACAATTTCACGTTATACGTCGTGCCATTTGTAAGACCACTAAATACATATGGAGAAGTAAAGTTGGAAGCCGGTGAAATATTAGTATATGTCGCACCATTATCAAATGAATATTTATAATAGGTAATTGAAAGACCATTCGAATTTCCAGTTGTAAAGGTAATAGTCGAACTTCCATTATTATTACTCACATCCGTAATAGTAGGCGCCTGTGGATACGAATATGGCGTGGCTGATGCAGGCGAAGATGCTGTGCCGGCACCAAGTGCATTTACTGCGCGAACAGTAACGGATGCACTGGCATTTTCAACAAGATATGATGTATTAAATGACGAGTTTACTGACACATCGGTAAAAGTAGTGCCATTATCAATCGAATACTGATACTTTGTAATTGCTGAACCATTCGTCGAACCCGGAGTAACTGACACACGTAAACAATTTAAACCCGCAGTTACACTAATACTCGGTGCAGCTGGAGGTGCAACGGGGGTGGCAGATACTGTATTTGAATATCCAGAAGTTCCATTCGAATTGGTAGCTCGCAAAATAACAGAATACGCATTTCCATTAGTAAGTCCCGATATCGTCAATGGACTATTCACAGATGTTGTATTTGTAAAGGATGAACCACCATTGGTAGAATAAGATAATGCAGACACACTCGCTCCACCATTCGATGCAATCGTAAATGACACAATCAATGACTGATTACTTGCATCCACCGTTATTGCCGGATTCGCAGGAACAAATGTAGGTGTAATAGACGAGGCAGAAGAAAGCGCCGATGTCCCCGCCGAATTCACCGCAGCTAACTGAATCGAATAGGCAGTCGATGGAGTAAGTCCCGACAATGTAATCGGCGAAGTAACACCGGTCGCATCCACCAATGACCCACCATTGAGTGCATATCTATATTTGGTAATAGTAGCACCTCCATTATTGGGCGCAGTAAAATATACCAACACTTGGCCATTTGTGCCGGATGTAGATGATGTATTGTTAGCGGATGTGGATGTGATGACAGGAGCTTCGGGGGATTGAGCCGGAACAGTCACTGTATTCGATACAGTGGATGCGGTAGAGTCGCCAACGGAGTTAGTGGCTTTGATGGCCACATAATAAGATGAACCATATGACCCCGTAAAACTTACTGTATTTGTCGATGCATCCACTGTGACAGATGTATACGACCCACCATTCACGGATGCCTTATATCCAGTAATCGATGCACCCCCCGTATATGTAGGTGGGGTAATGGTCGCAACATAAGTCGTTCGCGAAGTAAATGCAAGAGAGACTGCCGGGGTGCTTGGGACTAATGTAGGTAGAGTAAATGAATATGTAGATGCCGGAGAATCACCCTTGGAGTTGGTAGCAATGAGTTTCACTGAGTATGCCGTGCCATGTGTCAGATTCGAGATTAACACAGAAGTGGCGGGGGCATCAAATGATGTGTATGTCGCCCCTCCATCCATGGAGTATTTGTATCCCGAAATCATGTATCCGTTGGATGTAGTCGTTCCGAAATTGAGTGTAGTTTGTCCGTATGAATCGGTGCGGGATGACACAGTGGGTGAATTGGGAACACCGTATGTGGTAGCGGAAACCATGGCGGAACCGGTGGAATTGCCCCCGGCATTGACAGCTTTGATGATAACACTAACTGTTTGGTTATCAGTAAGTCCAGTATTTACAACAATAGGTGACACAGTCGTTTGTGCATCGACATAAGTAGAACCATTATCAATGGAATATAATACGGATGTGATGGGTGAACCATTGGCAGAATTGAGTGAGAAATTGATAGCAACTTGTTGATTACCTGGTTGTAGAGAAGATATAGTGGGTGCAGCTGGAACATCGTAGGGGATGTATCCGGCAGAAGTAGTAGATGCAACTGAATCACCCGCAATATTAGTAGCTTTAATTGCGACAGTGTATGAAGTGCCACCAACAAGTGAAGTAATTGTATATGGTGAAGTGGTAGTTCCCATTGACACATATGCACCTCCATTTAATGAGTATTTATAATCAGTAATAGAAGTATACCCAGTATTAGCAGGGGCAGTAAATGCAACTACTAATTGCTTTAATCCAGTAGTAATCGAGGAAATGGTGGGAGCATCTGCCGTGGTAGCAACTGTGGGAGAAGTATATGCTGAGCTGGCGACTGAATCACCAACACCATTAGTAGCTTTAATAGTGATAGAGTATGTTTGACCGGCAGTGAGCCCGGTAATGACCACGGGTATAGCTGCGCTGCTCACATTTACATATGACCCACCATTGAGAGAGTATTTATATGTTGTAATGGTCGACCCATTGTTAGCCGGTGCAGTAAATGATACACTCACCTGCCCATTACCGGAGGCAGTAATTGACGATATGGTCGGTGCACTTGGAGCACTGGCAGCCGGACCGGATGCCTGGGCGACGATGGCTACTTGGTCTGTGATGGATACACGGCTTGTGTATACGCCCCACTTATACACGGAAACAGGGTCCCATCCATCAGCTCCGTATATGTCAATACCGAATCCGGTGTATGCATTCAAAATAGTGCTTGATGGGTTATAGTGGTTGCTGTTCCACATCCAACCGTATAAATCCTGGATAACTGGTGTTCCGTCCTTATATATCGATAATATACGATTACCTGACGTTGAACTGACATAGTCCAAAATGATAAAAAAATCGTATATACTGGTATGATTGAATGTAAGAAAATTTGCAAAAGTAGCATCATTCAATATTCCCCAATCAAGACCAAAACCGGACTGTGTGCGCCATGATAAGGCAACTTGTGTAGAAGGATTACCTAACTGCATAAGCATTTGTCCAGCACTGGAAGTGCTCGCATGGAGTCTGGATTGACTAGAACCAAATATATTTGCATATGCGTACGTAGGCTCCAGCTTAAGACGCATATGCAGCGTGACGGACTGGTTCGTGAACACGGAGTTGGTTAAGTTAGGAGTCAACCCGACGGTATAATCGCCCGACGCAGAAACCGTAGAATAGTTTGTGGTTGGCAACGTCTTGAACAAATAGTCCGACCCAGTGCTGTATCTTGTGCCCACCATCTGAATGGTAGATAGTGTTGTGTCCGCCGAGGGAGTCACCAAATTGTAATGCCATCCCAGAATCTCGGGTGTGAAATAAAGGCCAATCATGTTTACATTATCACTTTCAAGTATGTAGTCACCCGGTTGTGAACCGGTATCATTTGCGGATGCGCGAATATATATACCACGTGAACGCATTGTGTCAATAAAATATTTCCAATTCGTATCGCTCCATATCTCACATGCTAATAAATCAATCGTATTTGTGGAGCAAGATTGTGTGAGCCATTGTAAGAATTCAGTGAAATGAGACCATGTCAATAGTTGAGGGTCTAATTCTTGGAGAGGTTGGTATGGTCCTTCTGTGACAATTGATGCTCGGTGTGTCGTTCCATCTGGGTGAGTAATAATATGGGTTGGGTCGGGGTCTTCTTCAACTTTTATTTGTGTTTCATGTAATTTGCAGGTTTCAGATTTATTTAAGAAAACAAAAGTTGCATTTTTATAGTTATGTTGTGCAATAGCAACTGTGTCAAAACTTTCCCCAATCGACTTGATTTTAGTTTTAAGCGAGTCAATGGTATCTTCATAGTAATTAAAAACCAAATAGTCAGTTGTTTCCACATAGATTCCGGATTTTAAACCTTCAACATCGGGTAAACGGGAGTCAATAAGAACAAGGTGTCTCATTGTATAAAATCACTGTATTTTTTGTGATTTGCAAATAATACAATTGACCCACAACTATTACAAATACACAGTTTTATACTAATATATGCGTTTGTGTCAACGATGGGGGTGTATCAAAGATATGTCAAAAAAATGAAATGATTTTGACATATTGTTAAATCTATTAACTAAACTATTTCATACTTTACTACTTTAAACAAAATGAGTCATTTGCAGAAAAGAACCACTGTCGATTTACCATCTCATTATAAAATTCCAATCATAAGTGGTTTCAAAACAGCAGACAATGAAAAAAGCACCTTTTCCTCTTTTAGACAGAATCTACTATATCAGATTTATGTTGATAACTCTTATAAACCCAACACAGAGGATACCAACAACAATCCATCCAGAAAACACAACAAACGTATTCCTGCCCAATTATCCCAACTTGTCCGCGATTTCGGAGAATTTCATTGTGATGATGAACGCGATATGTTTAAATCGGAATGGACTAAATGGATAAATAGTCCTGAAATTGCTAATCTCATTCAGATTACAATATCTCCGGATGAAAAAGAAGAGATGCTTGACAAAATGTTCTTTTCTGCAAGATATTACTATCGTAAACGTGTGAAAGATAATACAGATTCATCCTCCACCAGTTCAAATGAACGCAAAAAATACACACATGTCGACAAAGACGTGTTGGCTGCAATTGATGAACATGTTTTATCTATTCCTTCAAATGGAACTGAATATTCTATGTCTCCATCCGAAGCATTCGCCGAATTTCTCGCAAAATCGTCTGACCTCGAAGAAATGAAACAACACAAAAAAACTTACAAAAATCGTTTCTATTTTCATGAAAGACGCTTACCTGGAAATCTGTAATTCTACTAAATGTGTCACCAATTGACCATTTATTGTCTATCCATTAATCATTTATAATTATGCATCGATAGACATATCCCCCGACCTTACCATATCATAACAAAGTATTGACACATTCTATATTTTCGATATTCAATAATATAGAATAAATATTGCAGCAGTCGATAATGAAATGATATTTTTTATTTTACACCATGAATGGCCGATTCTTTTGCAGCATCAATGGCGGATTGATATTGTGTGACATCTTTATCTTTTGCTCCATTGGAACCATCTAAATAAAATTGGTGAGGAACATTCTTGGTCTGAATATCTTTACGTTTATGTTTTCCGCGGGCATTATCTACTCGTCTATTTTTCGCTCCTTCAATGAATGTTTCTGTTGTTTGTGATAATAATAGCATCATTAAAACACTTATTGATATAACAATAAGTAGAATTTTTCCCCACTGTTTCATATGCATTTTCATTCGAATCTAATTATATATGATATCATGTTATTCTATATCTGTTTGGTAATAAATTACCGGACAGATATATTCTATGAAAACCACGGTTGTGGTTCTTTTTTTTCTGACACATTTTCAAATGCTAATTTCAATTTATGCGCAAATTCCTTTGCACATATTTGATTTTTAGTATATGTTCGTTGTGTCCTTGTTTTATCTAAGTCAACTAATATAAAATCAACTTCTTTTGCACCTCCAGTTACTAAATCTTTCCCCGAAGGAGTAAGTAATTTTTTAGCTAAATGGCCCTTTCGTGTAATTATTGTATTTACATCGGATATTACATCATCTACTGTCATTTTTTCATTTGTATCTAAATTGATACATTTATCATTTTCCCCCACTAAACCTTCTTTTCGATTGTTCTTCATTTTTCCAGTAGCAAATAAATATGTCCACCATAAATATAAGCAAAAAATAACAAAAATACTAATATATAAAGCATATCTTATCATTTCAACATAATTCATTTTATATATTATGCTTTACTAAATATTATGATATTATGATATATATGATGAAAATGATATATATGATGAAATAACCAATATAGATTATGCAAATAACATTTGTTGTAATTGACCAATAAATTGAAACATTCTAAAAATAATCAAATATTGCACTAACAAAATAAGTGCGCGCAAAATATATTCATACATAATTATTCTTATAGTTAGCATTGATTACACACAATTATTTATATTTGTTTTATAATGCTTGTATTGAGTCAGCTGCATATTTAATACATTGCTTATTATCATTGTTTTTTAATGCACTTATTTCGGTAATAATTGGACTATTTGATTGTAAACCTCCAGTCTTTGTCACATACGAAGATTTACTCTTAAGAATCGTCTTCTCGTTTACATCTATATAGGTTGAAACCTTGTCATATAATGTCTTGTTTGTTTCCTTACATATCTGATCTTGCGATTTGGTTGTTCCCGCATTTGCAGCTTGTTTTGCTTTGGGTGGAGGGGGAGTTTGATTATCTGCTTTGGGTGGAGGTGGAGATGTAGATTCATTCTTTGGGGGAGGTGGAGGGGTAGATTCTTTCTTTGGTGGAGGTGGAGGGGTAGCTGTTTTCTTTGGTGGAGGTTGAGAGGTAGCTGCTTTCTTTGGGGTAGCACCTTCAACGAAACCTTCTTGTGACACAAAGCCTTCATCTACCGAAATTCCTGACACAAATAGATTAAAAAAGATAAGAACACATATAATGATAATTAATGTAAGTAAGAATGATTTTGCAGTTCGTATTAATTTCATGATATATAATACTGTAGTAATGTGTTATATATTACAGAATTATATTTTGGCAACTTGTATTGTATGAAGTATGGATACATAATTGGTGAAATCTGCTAAATACGTATATTGTTCTATTTCTGTTGGCATGATATTTCTCTCCATTTTCCAGTTAGAATCTATGTCAAATAAACATAACACACCTCTATAATTCGGATGTTCAAACACTTTGTATTTGAATTTATCTGACATATGTGTCAACAAATAATATATTGTTTTCCATACATCACCAGTCCATGCACCATCTTTATATTTTAATACTCCATCTTCGAAATAATGTTTTTTTGGAACACGGTATTGTTCCATTTCAGACATTGGCAATATATCATCTATAAATATCATTCCGTTTTGTGTCAAATATCGTAATGAATTACTCAAATCTTTCCATACAGCATCACTATGATGCATTCCATCTATAAATATAACATCAAACATTTCAGCAGTATTCTCATCTTGTGTGTCTAATTCCTGGAAATAATCATCCGATAACATGCGATACAATTTCATTCCCGTTTCCTTATTTGGCTCAACCATTTTCGGCGAAGGGTCTACACCAATCTTATTTACTATATTCACTCGCTCGAATGTGTGTCCGTATTCGATTCCTATTTCCAGATATGTTTTATAAGATGGTTGACACATCGAATTAATTATATCATATCTTGTTGCCAAATTGACACCTATATTTCTCGGCGGATTAGTGGATATCGATTCTGTAATGGTAGGTGGAACATATAGTAGTTTATATGTGTCACAACTTCGATATAATCTATGGAAAAACAAGATTAGATTTTCATATGATGTGTCCGGTAATACATATACCTTCACACGTGTTTGTAAATTCGCATTCTCTACCATATCCCATAAAATCTGAATCGACACATCTTTACTATTCTCTAATAAAATGAAATCCACACGTGGGTCTTCCATTACAGCAATTTGTATATCACGCAATCGTTCGCGAAATGTATGCACCCCAATTATACAACATTGTGTGTCAAAATCTGGATGTCGTATCTCATTAATATATTTGTGTGTATAAATCGGGTCCGCCGGACGCATCCATAACTGCGAATGATTCACCAAATAACTTTCATCTTCATATGCATTCCTATCGCGGAATTTCTGATGCATATTATATCTATCAAAAAACACCGGCGAAATATACTGCGGCCCCAATCGGTTTATTTCCGAATTACGTAACAATGAAAAATTATTGCCGCCCACATTCATATACTGAATATACCCTACTTTATGTAGCTTAACTACGCCGATATTTTTGTCGGCAAATGTGCGCAACAGTATTTCGAGGTCATCGCAAATGGGTAAGTATTCGGAATAGTTGCCCAGCTTATGTAGTGTATCCGTTCTCCATATACGGGGATGATTCGGTAGGGCGACGAGCGCGGATGCAGTGATGTTGTTTATATTGGGTGTGATATATACATATCTCCATTGTTTATGTTCTGGGAAATATTGTGTATAATACCCTCCGTAACCGAATGAGATAAAATCACTATATTTGAAATTGTCGCTGGGACCGTTGGTGGAGGATTCGTATACATTGATAAAGTCACTATATACAAAACCTATTGTGTCATTATTGTCCATTACTTGGGCAGCTTCTTGTAATATGGATGGCATGAGTTCATCGTCGTGGTCTAATTCGACACAATATTTGCCGCGGCATAATGCAACCGCCTCGTTTTTGACGTTGCCGATACTACCGCTGTTTTTGGCACGGCGATATAATCGAACTTGGGGGTCATCGCGAAATATAGTGTCGCGCAAATAGTGGAAATGTGCATCGTCGGGGCTATCATCGATAATAACCCATTCCCAATCGCGAAGTGTTTGAGATTTCACAGAATTATACGCGCGATTTATTTTTTCATAGGTGTTGTATGTAGTAGTAAATATTGAGAATATGGGGCGAGTTGCTGGGCGAGATGGGTTAATGAGATGATGAGCAAAGCAACTATTTATTTGTGAGTTGAGTTTGGGTATATTTTCGGGGGAGATAGGGAAATCAATGTGTATCCATTGGTTGGCCATGCGTATGGGTATTTGTGTCGAGATGGTTTTAAATAAAAGTGTGTTGTCTGTTTTTGGTGGAGAGTATGACACAATAATATGATAAGTTTGATTATGTAGATATTTGAGTTCATCTATATTGGATAGAATATGTATATTGCATTCTAATAAATGAGAATATGTGTCAAATAGTTGGTCAATATATTGGAATTGTGGGTCTCTCACAAGAATAACATAGGGATATTTCATATGTATTGGAAGATGATAAATGAAAAAGTATTATTGTGTATGTGTCAAATTTTTTATGTATATTTGACACATAATAATAAATTTATGATGTAATGTCGGAATCGATTTCATTTTCACATATGATTGATGATATATTGTTTTCAGATAATATTGTGGTTGGTTCATATTCGCGTTCCAATATATGGACCATATTTTGATGAAAACTATAAAATTGGTTTATACTAATTCGCGAATAAAATATTTCTTTGAAATGCTTAGAAATAAATAGATTCACTTTTTCACGAATTCTTATTAAATGAGTATTTGTGCTTATAATTGGTTTATTTATTTTTGACACTAAATCATGCATAATTGATTCGACTTTTATTGTATTAATTCCCATACGATGTGCACATTCAAGTGCAAATAAAAGTGCGTGATATTCGGCAATGAGTAAATCACCTGGTGCATGAATAAATGTATGTCCTTCTTGTATCAATTTACCAGCTTTATATATTTTCCATGCTACAATAGTCTGTTTTGTATATTTATCAACACAGTTACCAATTCTTGCAATATATTGAGTATCAACAAACGTATCAGAATCATTTGTTTCACTTGGTTCTTTGGATTTGGAATCTATATTTGTGTCAGAATCAGAGGATGAACTACGTATACGATTGCGAAAAAAACGAAACGGGAATATAGAAAAACATGATGGCATGATAATCTATTTTGATATTAGAATAACTATTTATTTATGTAAATACAAATAATATAAGAAATTATATGATTCATATATTCATTGACTTATCCTTTATATGTTGACTTATTACTTATTTTTTATATCTTTGGTCGATGTAGGTGACGATGCAAAATAATCATCACTATATGTGTCAAATTTGTTGAAAAAGTAAGAGCAATCTAATTGTTCGTATTTATTTACACCAATATTATATTTCATACATGTAAGATATAAGAAAAGGTATAATTCCGCATTTATTTTATTGGTATTATTTGTGTCAGTTTTCATCGTAATAAATGGTGAAGAGTATATATATTTATATAGTTTGACATCTAAAAATGTATATAGTTTGACACATAATAAAAATAGATAAATAAATTGGATAACAAAAGACATAAATGTGTTGTGTCAAACTAAAACAAAAATAATGGAAGAGATGGAATTAAAACGTTTACATTCAATATGTATTCCTCGTATTGATGGACACATAAGTAAACATTTTATATTCAATGTATTTTGTAATTTGAAAATAGGATTTATAGAACGAATATTGGAATTACCAATTAAAAATGACCCCAATTATAAGCGTATTATTATTTATGTAAAATGGAATAAAAGTGATATGTCGCAATATATTCAAACCCGATTCAATGAACAGAAAAATGTAAAAGTAGTATATTCCATGCCATGGTATTGGATTTGTGTTGCTAATCGGATTCAAACAGTAGTTTCAAATAATCGACTATAATTGGATTCGTATATGATTTAATATCCATATATCGTGGCTTCGGAAAAAACCAATAATATAACCACATAAAATGTATCGCATATAAATGTTTCTCCGCGAATTGGATTTCTTTATGAAATAAATAATCTATCTGAACATAGGCGTCTTTATAATTTAACAATTCGTTTTTCACTTTTTCCTTGGCATCATGTAGGAACAGAACCCGTTGTCTTTCATGGACATGGTCTAATTCGCGAAATGAAGTGGTTGATGAGGTGGGTAATGAGTTAATATGATATAAATGATAATTGATTTCATTTTTCAGGTCTTTAAATTTAATGACAAGACCTTTTTTATATGTTTCCATTTTATTGATGAATGAAAAGATATTGATATGTGTAATCACTGGAAATAATGCCTTCAATTCTTGAGGAAATAATATTTGTGAAATGTCGCGAACTTCCCCTATTTTAAATTCTATTTCTTTAATTTTATCGAGAACTAATTGTGATTTTTCGGATTCATTTTGCATAAACGTTAATTTGTTATTTGCAAGTTCTAATGAATTTTCAAATCGTTCATAACTATTTGCCAAAAATGAATAGGTGCTAACTGTAGATTCCAATTTAAAATAGTTAATTATTGAAATTAGAAGTGTCGCAATAGCATTACATGATGAAATAAGTATTACATTCCACCAATACAACTTTATAAATGGTGTAATAATTGTTATAACACTGGTGAAACATAATGCAGTTATAAACAATGAATATAATTTCACATTGGTCAAATTTGCTGCTTGAATAAATAAGTGTTTTTGTCCGCGCAAATATGTAATAAGAATATCCACTTCATTTGTATATTTACTATTATCATTGTAATAATGTGATAATGAATTTGTAATATCGTCATATGATAAACGTTTGTATTTCCGCTTCGATGCCATTTTTTTACATTGCATTGACACATTCGAATATTGTTCTATTTCACTTTCACTGGATGAATTATTTTTATATGGACTATTACTACGAATACGGATTTCGGTAAGCTCTTTTGACAAGGGTTCACATGGTTTCGATTCTTCTAACCACGCCATAAAATCCGGCTTATGCTCAATCGTTATCGGAATAAATGCACAATCCGGTGTTCCGGATATATCTATAATTGATTCATGTGAATCAATCGAACCTTCTTCTATGAAATTAATAGGGGAGGTCGAATGTATACCACTGGACGAATGTATACCACTGGACGAATGTATACCACTGGACGAATGTATACTCATATGCTTTTCAGGAATAGATGACATTGAATGTAGTATTGTATATTTATATATTACATCATAATTATGATAATTTTGACACAAAATTGAATTATTTTCATCATAATAAACAGTTCAATAACCTAACTAATTCAATTACACCACTGTTCATTACTTGTGTCCAAATTTATTACTTGTGTTCAAATTCATTACTTGTGTTCAAAATATGTCACTTACTGACGATACTACCAAGAACCATACTGATAAGAGCCACACTGATATTAAAAGTCTTCGTAATAAAAATGATAAACACCCAGAGATTAAACTGATACGACAGGAATATAATAATGTTGTTCGTCGTTATCGTCAAGATATACGCTTCTGGATAATGGTTACCAGATTTACCAATAAAACATGGGCTGAAAATCAACTATTTCGCAAAAATAACCCCGCTGCAATATGTGTATATGGTTCACCTAAACCAGTTGCTACTGATATTATGCGTGATGGAATCATGTTTATCCTGGAACTAAATATAGAAACAAACCAAATTCTCGGTATTGGAATGATTAAAAATCATCTGACACATACAAGATATCAAATCTATGAAGATGATAACTATAATCGTTTCGTATACGCCGGAAATCAACGCATAGACTCCTCCGATTTCACCGAAGAAGAATCGGTTATAATGGGGTTTTTCGAAGCAACCTGTTTTACTGGAAAAAGACACTTGAAACGTGGAGTGGGAATTACGACATATCCAGTTGATATTATTTGTCGTTGTCAATCGAAAATGAATTTAGTGTTATTTATTCGAAATATGTTTCGTGTAAGAATGGGAATGGAGAAAATAGGTAAATAGATATATACCTATTAACCAATATTATTTAATATATATCAACATGTTTTCATCAAGAGGAAAATACGATGTTCATGATGTGTCCAAATACACAGATGATGAACTATACCAACTTCTTGGATTTCAAACATTACCCGATGATTCTACACTCGAACATACTATTTTAAGAATGATTAATAAATATTCACACATACCCGGCCAAGGAGGACATCAACTCATGAAATTCTTTGTCGATATGTATGAACATTTTTTTGATACTCCCAATGACTCCTTCAACCATATTGACACACCTATTAATAATACACCATTTAATGATAATAATATCGGTGCCTACTTATTTGAAGGTATGGAAAACATGGGGGATTCTGGTAATAGTGACAGTGCGGATGCTGGCGGGAATGATGCAAGTATGGATGCGGATGTGGATGCGGATGTGGATGCGGATGTGGATGTGTCAGGTGACACTGAAGAAACTGATAATGCCGACGACACAGCGAAAGCCGTTGGAGATGATAAAGGTAAAACGGCTGGGGGAAATTCGGATGATAAGAAAAAAGGTAGTGGTGAAAAGGATGAGAAGGTGCAACAACAACAACAAGTTACGTATACCAAAGATAAATTAAACCCACTTTTGACACATACCACACAACGATTATTAAGCATTGATAGCCAATATCGCGAAAATCTCACCACCTCCCCTCCCACACATTTTACATTTAATTTGTCTGAACCTATACGCGATGTAGTAGCAATGAAGTTGTATTCTATTCAAATACCGTATTCTTGGTATACAATTAACAATAGCTTTGGCGGCAATTTTTTTCTCATTAAGGGTGCAGTGGATGGTATTGATGACGGAATGCATGACTATAAAGTGTCTATTTTATCCGGCAATTATTCACCCGACACATTAGTAACAGCAATCAATGCCAGTATTAAAACCATGTCCGAATTGCCCGAATATTCTGATATGGCATTTGGAAGCACTGGAATTACATATAATTCACCTACATGTAAAGCGACACTAACCGTGGATTTGTCGAAAACATATAATGAATCTTGTTATTATTTGGAGTTTCCGATGTGGTCATCGCCGTTGAATGCGAATACGCGAAAGAATACTATTGCGGGATATTTGGGATTTAATGACCAGATATATGGATGTTCGCAGATAACATCAGTGCATGATTTGCCATTGATAGATAATACACCTAATTCGAGTGATAATACGAATTCTATATATACATTGGATGCATCAAATAGTATATTTCATGTGGTTTGTTATGAGGGTCCCAATTATTCACATGCTACATATGTGAATGAGAATTTCAGTATTCGTGTAAATTTGGCATATGGTAGTTATTCGCGAAATACACTTATGAATGCCATTAATACAACATTGAAAGAAATAGATTTATTTGAACCCGAATATACATATTTCACTCGAATTGAAACTACTGACCCACTCAAACAAAATAATCAAACATCCCATTTCAAAATGGGAATTAAACTCAATCGATTTACTACCAGTAGCACAATAGGGTCCAAAGTAGCAGTTATATTCCCCGATGAAACATATAAATATGCAATTGGACATTTTCCAGTATGGACCGGTGACACATCCTGTTTTCATTTTAAAACACTAAATAATGAATGCAATAATATTATATCCGAAACCAGTATCTTACAAACCAATTATGTTGTCCCACAAAATCAAGTGCAAATATTATTGCAATGTATTACCGCCCCATATGATACCGAATTTAATACCTATCATATTGTAGTCCCCAGTTCTTCCGCCACTGGTTATTTACTAAACGATTTTGTGTCAAATATAAATATTGGTATATCGAATGCAAATACGACATATAGTTTATCGGATGACCATGATGATTTGAATTTCCCCAATACACAATTCATGATTGACCCCTATTCTAATTTATTGGACTTAGCTGTTGATATGAACCGTGTATTCCGCAATTCATTTTATCATGCCACATCTACAAACCGATATTTCGGAGATTTTGACGTAGATTTGAGCGACAATACATCGACATTCACATTTGTATTTGATATTGCATCCGCATACACTATGAACACCACCGATGTTCTCACCATCCGACCCATTATGAATACCGGATTTGTCAATGACCAAGACGCGGGAACATTTATTATTGCGCCTACAGTAGAAGACGATTATTTGAATTATCAGGATTTGCAGAAAGCAATAAATGATATGTTTATAAATTATCGGGATATTAACGGAGGCCGGCCGTTGGAGAATACGCGTGTGTCAATGGCAGTGTATAACCAGTTTTATATCAAAGCAACCTTGCGTATTGTAGTCACGAAAACATTAGGTCAGATGGATTATAAAGTGGTGTTTTATGATAGTTCGGCGATGGTATTGAGTGAAAATGTGTGGATAAAGAAGTTATTTTTCTTGCATGAATATTATTTGAGAGATGTGCCATTAGTTGGTGCAGTAAGCACAATCACAAATACGAAAATTCTGTCGGATAACCAGATATTGATAGAAAAAGAATTGAATGATGTGTTTTATTTCAAACCATATACCGGTCTTCCGGGTTTAAATCCCATTTCCAGGAAATATGATGTTACTATTACAATTCCACCAGGGTTATATTCCAGAAACACCTTATATAATCAAATCAATATTGAATTGGCGGCAAACCCAATCTCAAAAAATTGCAAAATATCCGTATATACCGAAAATGGAATGGAATATTCCATGTTCAAAATTTCACTCAACCAAACTTTTACCACCAAAGATTACCGTATTACATTCTATGACACTGGCGGGTTCGCATCGTGTCGCCGCGGAACGGGGCAATCTGTGCAAAATGCAACTTGGGACACAACCGTAGGGTGGATATTGGGATTTCGCAATGCCCCCGAATATTTTTTCGCAGATTATGTAGGAATTACAGACACAGTGCCAACTACAAATTTAACACTGAATTATTACAATGTGGCGAAGCCAAATGCATGTATAATGATCGGCGACACTGGTGTGAGTGTCAATTTGTATAATTCATTACTTATTATATTGGATGACTATACACAAAACCATTTGAATGATGGATTAGTCACTACTGGTATGCCGGAATTTAAATTAGAACCACCATATGAGGCAGCATATGTATGTGACCCTATTACGAAAAAACGCGTTGTTTCATCTGTGTCGAGTGGGGGACAACAAATGACTGCAAACCAATTGTATTCTGCACAAGAGAAGGTGACCTCGCGTGCAGCAGTGAAAAAGAGTTATTCGACGGGTCCGTTTGTGAAGGATGTATTTGCAATGGTTCCGGTGAAATTAACGGGTCTGAAGCCGGGTGACACCATTGTGGAAACATCGGGTACGTTGCAGAATCAGAATCGTGTGTATTTTGGTCCAGTAAATATTCATCGTATGACTATTAAATTATTGAGTGACCGCGGCGATTTAGTCGACTTGAACAATACGAATTGGTCATTTTCGGTTATTTGCGATATTATGTATCGACAGTAGTTGGCTGATATAAAATATGTGTCATTCAATATTTGGACACATAGTATATATTTATTATTGAGTGAGTAGCACACATGTATATTTTGAATAGTATAATGGACACAATCGGATTATATGGTGTTGGTGGTATGGCAGCATATATATTATTTCAGTTTTATTATCGTAAAACATACCTATTCGGATACATAGTAATGATTGTTGTAAACTACTTATTGAATGTTACGTTAAAACGAACCATACAAGAACCTCGACCCAATGCAGCCGTGTATGCATACAGTAATTCACATCGATATGGTATGCCATCTGGACACATGCAAATGATTACTGCGGTATTAATGTATTATTGGATGGCAAAACCCACTTATTCATTTGGAGAATGGGCCGGATTATTGAGTATATATGGGGTAACTATAGCTGAATTGAAAAAGAATGGTAAACATACATGGAAACAAATGAGTGTAGGAACAATCATTGGATCGGTAGTTGGATGGATTGGATATCAAATCACCAAACGAACCATTTTTACTCGGTAATAAATTTATACTCGTCAATAAATTGGGTGAACGAACAATGTGTATATATTAGTATATAGTTATGTCACAAAGTGATTACGTAAAATATCGTAGAGTTACACGAGAATTAAAAGAAATGAATACACCTGCTGATATTTCAGGGGTTCCGTCTGTATTGTCATATGATAAGTATATTCAATACAAAGAATTTGCTTTAGAGAAGTCTTTAAGCCAAGAAGATAAATATGACTATGACCGTTTATTGCCACCCACAGCACGCACTATATTTGGACTCACTCGATTAGACCCCACCAATTGTTCGACATTTGGTATTTGCACAAATACAAATACTCGACCTAATCGTCATTTATCTACTACTGTTATTCCAGTAAGAACCGCACCATTAGCACTTAAACATTATAAATTGACACAACCATCCAAATTGAGTATACAATCATTAGTATATTGTCAATGTCCATCAAGCAAAGTCTAATTAAATATACATACATGAATATTGACACAAATAGTGATATTTGTGTCAACAATATATTTTGTCGCGACATTATTGTTTTTGCATATATTATATGAGTTCTATACCAACAGGAAATACTGGCCCTACTGGACCACACGGAATAATAGGGTATACTGGCTCTACCGGCGCAACCGGACCCACTGGAACAGGTGGACTCACCGGCTCCACCGGTGACATCGGACCTACTGGAGATATTGGAAATACTGGCTCTACCGGCTCAACAGGTGACATCGGACCCACCGGCGAACTCGGATATACCGGATATATGGGCTGGACTGGATGGACCGGATGGACCGGCATTCTCGGTGATACCGGTTCTACCGGCTCCACCGGTACAACTGGACCTACTGGCCCCACCGGTCAAATTGGAACTATAGGCGATACTGGAGATATCGGACCCACTGGAACAACGGGTCCCACCGGTCAAGCCGGTGACGCCGGACACACCGGCTCAACCGGGTCCACCGGCACCACTGGCCCCACTGGTAGCACTGGCTCTACTGGCCCCACCGGACCTACCGGTATGACGGGGCAAACTGGGCAAACTGGATATACTGGTATGACCGGCATAACTGGAGATATCGGACCCACTGGTGCAACCGGACCCATCGGTGAAAAGGGAGATATGGGACAAATGGGTCATACCGGACCCACTGGACAAACCGGCCTTACTGGACACACTGGACACACCGGCCAAACGGGTGTAACTGGTCCCACCGGCCAAACTGGCCCTACTGGCATGACCGGACAAACTGGTGTAACTGGCCCCACCGGCCTTACTGGACCTACCGGCATGACGGGACAAACTGGCGCCACTGGACAAACTGGCACCACCGGACCTACTGGCATGACGGGTCAGACCGGCGCCACGGGAGCTACTGGCCAAACTGGACCCACCGGACAGACCGGACAAACTGGCCCCACTGGACAGACTGGCCCAACTGGACAAACCGGCCAAACGGGTGCCACTGGCCTTACTGGACCTACTGGCCACACTGGACAAACCGGACCTACTGGCATGACGGGACAAACCGGTGTAACTGGACCCACTGGACAAACCGGACCTACTGGACAAACTGGTCCAACTGGCCACACCGGCCAAACTGGGACCACAGGGGAAACCGGGCAAACCGGCCCTACTGGCATGACAGGCCAAACTGGACACACAGGGCAAACTGGTGTAACCGGAGAAACTGGACCTACTGGCATGACGGGACAAACTGGTGTCACTGGTCAGACTGGCCCTACTGGCCAAACTGGTATGACAGGTGCAACTGGCCAAACGGGACACACAGGTCCCAGCGGTCCTACTGGAGAAATTGGACCCACTGGACAAACCGGCGCCACCGGCCAAACTGGACCTACCGGTATGACGGGGCAAACTGGTCAAACTGGTGCCACTGGTCAAACGGGTGTAACTGGACCCAGTGGCCAAACTGGTGTGACCGGTATGACGGGTGGAACTGGCCAAACCGGTGTAACTGGCCAAACTGGTGTTACTGGCCAAACCGGTATGACTGGGTCAACCGGGGAAACTGGACCTACCGGCATGACGGGGCAAACGGGGGAAACCGGCCCTACTGGCATGACAGGTATGACCGGTGCAACTGGCCCGAGTGGCCAAACTGGCGCGACTGGACCAACTGGGCAAACCGGTATGACTGGGCAAACTGGTGTAACTGGTGTTACTGGACCCACTGGACAAATAGGTCCTACTGGTGCAAGTGGTAGCACTGGCTCAACTGGTATGACTGGCTTAACCGGCCAAACCGGACCTACCGGCATGACGGGGCAAACTGGACCCAGTGGACAGACCGGCCAAACTGGCCCTACTGGAATGACTGGCCACACTGGTTCAGGGGGAGCAACTGGCCAAACGGGACACACCGGACCCAGCGGGGCAACTGGGGAAACGGGACCTACTGGACATACAGGTGTCACTGGTATGACTGGTGTTACTGGCCCCAGTGGCCTTACTGGACCCACAGGACCCACTGGGCAAACCGGGCAAACCGGACACACTGGAACAACGGGTCTCACTGGCCAAACTGGCCCTACTGGCCCCAGCGGGGCAACTGGGGAAACCGGACCCACTGGCCAAACTGGTGTGACAGGTGCAACAGGTATGACGGGGCAAACTGGTATGCCTGGCCAAACTGGCGCCACTGGGCAAACAGGCCAAACAGGTATGACCGGTCAGACTGGTGCAACTGGGTTGACCGGCCAAACTGGAGAAACCGGCCCTACTGGCATGACGGGTCAGACTGGACCCACTGGACCCAGTGGTCAAACGGGTCAGACTGGTGCAACAGGTATGACGGGTCAAACAGGTCCCACTGGACACACTGGTCAGACTGGTGAAACTGGACCCACTGGTAATACAGGGTATATGGGTGCAACTGGTCAAACTGGATATACTGGTATGACTGGTCAAACCGGCCCAACAGGTAATACAGGGTATATGGGTGCCACTGGTCAAACTGGATATACTGGTATAACTGGTTCCACCGGCCAAACCGGACATACTGGACCCACTGGGCAAACTGGTCCAACTGGTGCCACTGGTCAAACTGGCGCCACTGGGCAAACAGGCCAAACAGGTGCAACTGGCCAAACAGGACAAACCGGACATACAGGTGTAACTGGGCAAACCGGCCATACTGGTGCAATTGGAGCAACTGGTATGACTGGTGCCACTGGGCAAACTGGAGCCACTGGGCAAACCGGACACACTGGTATGACTGGTGCCACTGGGCAAACTGGCCCTACTGGACAAATAGGTTCTATAGGTAGTATGGGTGAAACTGGACCCACCGGCCAAACTGGACCCACCGGCATGACGGGTCAGACCGGACAAACCGGTAACACTGGTATGACTGGACACACAGGTCTAACTGGACAGACTGGTCCTACTGGCATGATGGGCCAAACCGGTGTAACTGGCCAAACTGGACCTACCGGTCAGACCGGCCCCAGTGGACCCACTGGCCAAACAGGCCAAACCGGACCCACTGGCTCAACTGGCCCAACCGGTCACACTGGCCAAACTGGGGCAAGTGGTGAAACCGGCCCTACTGGTATGACGGGCCAGACTGGCGCTACTGGTCAAACCGGTCACACGGGTATGACGGGGCAAACCGGCCATACTGGCATGACAGGTCAAACTGGCCCTACAGGTATAACAGGTGTATCTGGCCCTACTGGTCAAACCGGCCATACTGGACCTACTGGTATGACTGGGCAAACTGGCCCCAGTGGTGCAACTGGCCAAACGGGTGTAACAGGTATGACTGGTTTAACTGGACCCACTGGGCAAACTGGCCCCAGTGGACAAACTGGTCCTACTGGAATGACAGGTCAAACTGGACCAACGGGTGCAACCGGTATGACTGGACAGACTGGATATAGTGGTGCAACCGGTATGACTGGACAGACTGGACCCAGTGGGCAAACTGGTGCAACTGGCGCCACAGGGCAAACCGGACAGACTGGCCAAACTGGTGCTACTGGTATGACTGGACCTACTGGCGCCACAGGGCAAACCGGTGCTACTGGCCAAACTGGCCCGACTGGGTTGACCGGCCAAACTGGCGAAACTGGACCTACTGGAATGACGGGTCAAACTGGTCCTACTGGCCAAACCGGCCCTACTGGCACAACGGGTCACAGTGGCCAGACTGGTGCAACAGGTATGACTGGGTTAACCGGACAAACCGGCCCTACTGGCATGACGGGGCAAACTGGTCCAAGTGGCCAAACAGGTATGACGGGGCCAACTGGCCCAAGCGGAGCAACTGGTGCAACGGGTCACAGTGGACCAACGGGTATGACTGGTATGACTGGGCAAACTGGCCATACTGGTTCGACAGGTATGACGGGTATGACTGGTGAAACCGGCCCTACTGGAATGACAGGTCTAACTGGGCAAACTGGTATGACAGGTCAAACTGGACATACTGGCATGACGGGGCAAACTGGTCCAAGTGGAACAACTGGTATGACTGGTCAAACTGGTTCTACTGGCCAAACTGGCCCTACTGGCATGACAGGTATGACTGGTGCAACTGGCCCTACTGGCCAAACTGGCCCTACTGGCATGACGGGTCTAACAGGTCCAAGCGGAGCAACTGGCCAAACTGGCCCTACTGGAATGACAGGTCTAACTGGGCCGACGGGTGCAAGCGGTGCCACTGGCCCAACGGGTATGACGGGTTCAAGTGGTGAAACCGGCCCTACTGGAATAACAGGGTTAACTGGACACACTGGACCTACCGGCCCCAGCGGACAGACTGGCCCTACTGGCATGACGGGTCATACTGGACCCAGTGGTGCCACTGGCCAAACTGGCCCAACTGGGCAAACTGGTCCTACTGGCATGACGGGTCTAACTGGGCAAACTGGACCCACTGGTGAAACGGGCCAAACTGGCCCTACTGGCATGACGGGTCATACTGGCCCTACTGGTCCAAGTGGTGCAACTGGTATGACAGGACACACTGGTCCTACTGGCATGACGGGGCCTACTGGTCCAAGTGGTGCAACAGGTATGACAGGTATGACTGGACAAACCGGCCCTACTGGCATGACTGGGCAAACCGGGCAGACAGGTCCAAGTGGTGCAACTGGTATGACAGGTATGACTGCATCGACTGGTTCAACTGGAACCACCGGTGCAAGCGGTCAAACAGGTATGACAGGTATGACGGGTATGACCGCATCGACTGGTTCAACTGGACCCACTGGCCCCAGTGGTGCGACCGGTATGACAGGTATGACGGGTTCAAGTGGTGCAACAGGTATGACTGGGCAAACTGGCCCAAGTGGCCCTACAGGTATGACGGGTCCTACCGGTATGACGGGTCAAACTGGCCCTACCGGTCCAAGTGGTGCAACGGGTATGACGGGTGCGACTGCCTCCACGGGTCCAACTGGTCACACTGGTTGGAGTGGGCAAACAGGTATCACTGGTATGACGGGTCTAACGGGTCAAACTGGCCCAAGTGGAGCAACTGGTATGACAGGTATGACTGGTATGACTGGACACACCGGTATGACAGGTTACACGGGTTACACTGGTTGGAGTGGTGCAACGGGTATGACAGGTATTACTGGAACCACAGGTATGACGGGTCCTACTGGATGGAGTGGAACCACTGGACACACTGGATACACTGGTATTACTGGGTCAACAGGACCGACTGGAACCACGGGAACCACCGGTGAAACCGGAACCACTGGATACACTGGACCCACAGGTGCGAGTGGTGTAACTGGCCAAACGGGCGCCACCGGTATGACAGGTATTACTGGAACCACTGGCGCCACTGGTTGGAGTGGAGCAACGGGTCAAACCGGAATGACGGGATACACTGGATACACTGGTTATACTGGACCCACTGGACGAACCGGCCCAAGTGGTGCAACCGGTATCACCGGTATGACGGGTATTACTGGACCCACTGGACCTACTGGATGGAGTGGAAATACAGGCCCTATTGGTGAAACCGGCCCTACAGGTATCACTGGATATACTGGTTGGAGTGGATATACTGGTGTAACCGGCCCAACGGGTATGACCGGTATTACTGGACCCACCGGAACCACTGGAACTACTGGGACAACCGGACACACTGGACATACTGGACACACCGGTATGACAGGTATAACTGGAACCACGGGTGCGACGGGTTGGACGGGTGCGACGGGTATGACCGGTATTACTGGTATAACAGGCATTACTGGATATACCGGTCCAAGTGGTGCAACCGGCATCACTGGTATCACTGGCGCACCGGGTCTTACTGGTCCAACTGGTCCGGCAATGACTGGCGCAACGGGTGTGACCGGTATTACCGGAATCACTGGCCAAAGTGGACCCACTGGTCAAACCGGACCCAGTGGACCCACTGGACAAACAGGTATGACCGGAACAATCGGCCCAACTGGTCCATATGTGAGCGGGTCAACCGGCCCAACTGGTCCAACGGGTGTAACTGGTCCGATAGGTGCAACTGGTCAAACAGGTATCACTGGAACAAGTGGTCCGACGGGAACCACGGGTGCAACGGGTGCCACTGGCCAAACAGGTATAACTGGACCTACAATTACAGGAACTACTGGACCCACTGGACAAACCGGCCCAGCTGGCCCAACAGGTGCCACTGGCCAAACTGGTGTCACGGGTGCCACTGGCCAGACTGGCCCAGCTGGCGCAACTGGCGCAACGGGTATGTCTGGTGTTACGGGTGTGACTGGAACCACTGGACCCACTGGACGAACTGGACACACTGGACATACTGGACCCACGGGAACAACTGGTCCAAGTGGTGTGACAGGCGCAACAGGTATAACTGGCAGAACTGGACACACTGGTATCACCGGGTTGACTGGTGCAACTGGCCCTACTGGGTTGACTGGACCAACTGGTATGTCGACCACTGGTTCAACGGGCCCGAGTGGTTGGACTGGTATGACAGGTATGATTGGTGTAACAGGTATTACCGGAACCACTGGAGCTACCGGGCCAGCAGGACCAACTGGTCAAACTGGACAAGATGGTGTTAGCGGACCTACAGGACCCACCGGCCCTACTGGCCCGACCGGCCAGACCGGCCTGACTGGTCCAACTGGTGTAACGGGTGCAACTGGAGCAACAGGTATGTCATACACCGGCCAAACCGGATATACTGGACCCACTGGACAAACCGGCCAAACCGGACCCACGGGAATTCCTGGAACTGGACCCACTGGTGAAACCGGACCCACTGGCCAAACTGGCCCAAGTGGCCCTACTGGCCAAACCGGCGAAACTGGACCTACTGGCTCCACCGGAGAAACGGGACACACTGGACCTACTGGCTCCACTGGAGAAACCGGGCCAAGTGGACCTACCGGCCAAACTGGGCAAACTGGTCCTACAGGTATGACGGGACAAACTGGACCCAGTGGACAAACTGGTCAAACTGGACCTACCGGCATGACGGGACAAACAGGTCACACTGGCCCCAGTGGTGCCACTGGACAGACTGGGCCAAGTGGTCCAACCGGCCAAACTGGTGTTACTGGCGCCACTGGTCAAACTGGGCAGACAGGAACAACAGGTATTACTGGCGCCACTGGAATTGGCCCAACCGGCCAAACTGGACAAACTGGTTCTCGTGGTCCAACTGGTCAGACTGGACCCACCGGGCAAACTGGCCCCACTGGGTTGACTGGTATAACTGGCACAACTGGACCCACTGGGCAAACGGGTCCCACTGGAGATAGAGGTGCAACAGGTGTCACTGGTCCAACAGGTATAACTGGTGCAACAGGACAAACTGGACCTACTGGCCCAAGCGGGCAAACTGGACCTACTGGTTGGACGGGTGTGACAGGTGTGACGGGTTCAACAGGTATGGCAGGCGATAAAGGTGACACTGGACCCACTGGGCAAACTGGACCCACTGGCATGGGAGATATTGGCCCAACTGGCGAAGCTGGACCAGACGGACCAACGGGTGATATTGGACCCGTGGGTGCAACTGGCGAGATTGGCCCAACTGGTGATATTGGCCCTACTGGTGATGTAGGTGAAATGGGACCGACCGGAGAAGGGATGACGGGTCCAACGGGTGATATAGGTGATATTGGCCCGATGGGTCCGACGGGTTGGACAGGTGCAACAGGATGGACTGGAGCGACTGGATGGACGGGTGTGACTGGGTCGACGGGTGCGACGGGTATTACTGGATGGACGGGAGATATTGGATACACTGGTTCGACGGGTATAACTGGTGATATTGGACACACAGGTTATATTGGAAACACGGGTATAACTGGTGTAACTGGTGTAACTGGTATGACGGGTGTTACTGGGCAAACAGGTATGACTGGCCAAACTGGTATGACGGGAGTAACCGGAGTGACGGGAGTGACTGGCCAAACAGGTATGACTGGTCAAACGGGGCAGACGGGAATGATTGGAAATACGGGTGCGAATGCATCCTTTTCATACAATGCTGCACAATTACCAGTTGCAACAATTGATGTGTCAGATAGGTTGAATTCAACGAATGCTGTTGTGTCGCGAACAATGAATGTGCGAGTATCAATATCAGATGCGGTTGAGCAATATTCGGCATCTACAAATGGTTATACATCTAATCCTACAGTGTATACTTTTGGGAAAACCACCGGCACCAAATGGTTAATTGGTGGTGAAGGAGGTAATACTGTTGCATTCAGTAGTGATGGGAATACTTGGACACAAATTCCAGCAAGTCCATTTACTTTTGCAGGTGGTAGATGCAATGATATTGTATGGAACGGGCATATATGGGTTGCTGTGGGTCAGAACGGATTAAAATATAGCATGAATGGTGTTGTATGGGAAACACCTTCCATCTATTCTTATGCCGAAGGAACACGTGTTAAATGGAATGGAAGCATGTTTGTGTCCATTGGATATCCAGGTGTTGACACAATGATAATGTATAGTTTTGATGGTGTATATTGGACAAATGTAGTCAACTATATTTTGGCGAAACCTTACAAAACTACTGCCCTCGAATGGAACGGCAGATACTGGATGATTGGCTCATCTGACCCGACTAATAAATTTATTCGCAGCTCCAATGGTAAAAACTGGACTGCATTAGGCGGCACATCCGTATTTACCAGCTGCAATGATATTGTATGGACGGGTGGCATGTGGGTTGCCGGGGGTAATTATAACAGTTCTGCTCGTATTGCGTATTCAACGGATGATGGTGTGAGTTGGTCGACTGTGTCCGTTCCATTGACCGGAACGGTTACCAGTATTGCATGGAATGGTAGTGTGGTTGTAATTGTGGGTGCATCTACGATGGTTGCATATAGTAGTAATTTCATGGATTGGACACTATCGAATATTACTGTGTCAAATTCATCTGGATACAATATGCGTGTTCAATGGGTAAATGGCAAATTCTATTTGTCTTCCCCTATTGGATTATATACCAGTATTGATGGTAATACCTGGAAATTAGCCAGTAATTTATCCTCGATTTTTACAACTGCAACATACTGTATTGCTACCGATAGTGCAGCACTCAATACTATCACTTTCCCTGAAAATATGATTGTTTGCGGTAATCGTTTATCATGGAATCACGGCCAAACTTGGACTGACACATCCGCCAATAATGCTGTGTCTGTAATTGGCACAAATGGACACATGACCTTATTTGCAAATAGTTCCTCCTTACAATGGATGACTGACCCACGGTCAATCAAAATACCTATTTATTTACAAGAATTATCGCAATACTCCAACAACTTATGGAACGTATATTTCAATACTTCCCCCGGAACCATCCGCACCATCGAATGGAACGGCCAATATTGGCTATTGGGCGGCACATCCTCTGCCATTCAACGCAGCTGGGACGGCTACACTTGGTCCGTCACCAATTCTGCATCAAACACATGGTCCGGCTTCGCATGGAACGGTCGTAATTGGGTCGCATCCGCCACCAACAATAACATGTATTCCAGCTCCGACGGCACCAATTGGACACAAGTATCCAATACAATTGGCGGCGGTAAAGTCAAATGGAATGGCGCGTATTTCATATGCGGCTCCCCCTCTGGCACATCCGCCACACAAATTGGCAACAGCTCCGACGGCACCATATGGTCAACCTCCACTATCACCGGAAGCTCCGGCGATGTCATCGACCTAACCTGGAACGGCACCACATGGGTTATTGCCACCGCCGTAAATCTTGCAGTAAGCTACGACGGCGCGGCTACTTGGTCCATCGTTGGAACTGGTTACACCTACACTGGTGTAGGCTGGTCCGGGTCCCGATTCTTGGCAAATACAAATACTTCCGTTATGCGTGTTAGTTCGGATGGGTCGACTTGGTCCGATGTGTCAACGGGTGCGACTCGTGGAGCGGGTATTGTGTGGACTAAACCGAATACGGGTAAGATGAATATACGGCCAATAGTATTGATTGGTGCTGTGTATAACGCTGGTAGTAATGCACATACAATGTATTATTCCATTGACGGCGGCATTCGATACACTGGTATGTATAACAGCATCTTTTCAATCCAATGCAATGCAATTCGACACAACGGCAACATATGGGTCGCCGGTGGTCAGGGAACTGCCAATACACTTGCCTACAGTTATGATGGGTTAGTATGGGTCGGATTGGGGAAATCGGTATTTTCCTCAGCATGTTATGCATTGGGATGGAACGGGACAAACTGGGTTGCTATGGGAGCAGGTGGAAATACGATTGCCACCAGCACAACCGGTATCACTTGGACTGCCGGTGGGTCCAGCGTATTTGATGTAAGCGGGTTGGCCATTGATTGGAACGGTAGTATGTGGGTGGCTGGCGGAGCTGGAAGTGCAAATACGATGGCATACTCATCCAACGGGACGTCGTGGACTGGGTTAGGTAAATCTATGTTTTCGACACAATGTAATGTTGTCAAATGGATGGCAAACAAATGGGTTGCCGGAGGTCAAGGCACCAGCATTATGGTATATAGCTTGACTGGCACCACATGGACCGCAGTAACCGGATTGGGTGGATACTATATTAGCGACATAGACTGGAACGGGCAATTTGCTCTATGCACCGGGCAAAACTCATATCGAAGTTATGATGGTATACTATGGTATCCAACCAGCGGATACTCATATGCCGGCATTCGTTGGACCGGCTGGCGGTGGATTGCTATTGGAAATGCCGTGCAATACAGCAACGATGCAGCCACTTGGTATGCCCCTGTTACCGGTGTATTGACCACTGCCATTTCTACCTATCAGCGTGTAGGTGTTCTCCCAACACAGCAAAATATTGTAGTAAATGTGGGGGAGAGATTGACTATACAGTCGCCTGGATATTTCGATGATGGGTTGATACCGGATACGACTGTGTCATTGGCGATGAATTTGATATAGGTTTATTGACACAACTATTTTGTGAAGTTTGAGAGAAGGTTCACATAACTCTAACAGAATTATTTTGTGAAGTTTGAGAGAAGGTTCATGTAACTTTGACACAATTAGTTTATGAAAAGTGAGAGAAGGTTCACATAACTCTGACATAATTAGTTTGTGAAAAGTGAGAGAAGGTTCACATAAATCTGATACAATTAGTTTATGAAAAGTGAGAGAAGGTTCACATAACTCTGACACAATTAGTTTGTGAAAAGTGAGAGAAGGTTCACATAACTTTGACACAATTATTTTGTGAAAAGTGAGAGAAGGTTCACATAACTTTGACACAATTAGTTTATGAAAAGTGAGAGAAGGTTCATGTAACTTTCACACAATTAGTTTGTGAAAAGTGAGAGAAAGTTCATGTAACTCTAACTCTGACACAATTAGTTTATGAAAAGTGAGAGAAGGTTCACATAACTTTGACACAATTAGTTTATGAAAAGTGAGAGAAGGTTCATGTAACTTTCACACAATTAGTTTGTGAAAAGTGACACAAATGATGTGTAGTGTTTTCATGAAATACATAATAATACGAGTATTTCATGAAAAATATGTGTCCTATATATTTACGGCAATCTGGCCATTAACGCCACCATTTGCGCCTTTAATTCCGCAATATCAGCGGCCATTTGTTCCTTTTCGGTTTTGAGTTCGGCAATATCAGCGGCCATTTGTTCCTTTTCGGTTTTGAGTTCGGCAATATCAGCGGCCATTTGTTCCTTTTCGGTTTTGAGTTCAGCAATCTCCACCTTTTGTGTTCTTACTGTGTCAATTAATTCACTGACACCTCCCCACAAATATGGCACAAATTTACTATAGTCTAATCCAAATATAAATGGTGTTCCATCGCTCTTAGTAGGATACATTTTATCACTATATTTGTCATTTGTATACACGGGGTTCATTGTAGGGAATACTGAGAATACTTCCTGTGCAATAAATCCTACATCTGGTGTATTATCGGATAACCAATTGAATGTGCGAGCGGGTATTGATTTTATTGTGTCAAATTGACTGGGTAAGTTTAGTATATTGGTTTTTAAACGTTGGTCAGATGAGGTATTATATGTTACTGCACTACTACTACTTCCACCAATATATCCTCGCAATGTGCCAGTTGTATTGCAGAAATTGATGATATTATTTGTGTCAGAATATGATTTAAATGCCATACCATCTGCCATTGATGTTGTGCTATTACATACAACTTGAATATACCCATTATAACCAGTTGAATTAGTATCCATAGAATGAATTGTTCTACCACGAACATACAAATTTCCGCGCACATCCATCGCCCAACATCGGACTGATTCCGAAGGACGACCTAATACAATCAAATTACTCGCATCCGCAGCTGCTCCATAACCTATGCATGTGGAGAAGCAGGTTGGGGTATTATACATATAACATGTATTTGCGCCGATGAATGTATTACCAATACTGCGGCCACTCATGGCAAATCCAGCATATGCGCCAACCGCAACATTGAATGTGCCATTTAATGCTACGCCCGCACCATTCATAGCGGAGTTACCGAGAGCAGTGTTATTGGAGGGAGAATTGGATATGGTATATTTGAAGATATTAGTTGTTGTGGCACTTGCTCTACCAGAACCGTATATATAGAATCCATTGAATACATCAATTCCCAAATATACTGTATGGTATACTGAGGTTGTTATGTAAGCAACAGGACTACTATATGTATTTGAACTATAATTGTATGTTTGTATGAAATAGGTGCATGTTGAAGTACCATTGTATGCTGCTACAATCATTCTGTAATCAGATAATATTTTGGCATCAATCATATTTGACACAGCTGACACAGCATTATATGTTGCTAACGCAACTGTAGTAAATGAACTAAACGTATTAACACCAGTTACTCGTCCATAATAAACATTTACATAAGTTACACCAACTAATATAATTCCATCTGGAGATATTCCAGTGCTTTGACATGCAGTTCCACCTGGAGTAACACTAAATGCAGTTGTATATGCATTATATGCATTTGTAGAGGGATTCCATGTAGTATATCTTAATAAGAAATTGGTTGAACTATCCCATACAATCAATGTATTACCATCTTCTGTGCATGATGGACCAAGATTAGTTGCAACTGAATTGCTGCTTAATGCAGTCATGGCAACGTTGGATGCATCGTATAAGTTGAAGAAATAACTTTGGCCATTTCCATTATTAAATAAAAATCCTCGATTTGCTCCGGGAGCTATACAGAATTCAGAACCATAAGTCATTGGACTAATTGTTCGAACAATTGAAGCAGTGGATGTTGAAAAATTATATTTGTATACACAGGTTCCACTGCTATTGAACCAATCATTGAAATATATACAGTTATCATTAGGATTATATCCCAGCTTCAAATTATTATATGTTACCCCTATTGTGGTTGCAGTATTAATAGCCGTCTGTGATGCCGGCGGAGCCACTGACCCCATATTAGTTAATGTGTTGTGTCCATATGCGACACATCCGCTTACATCCGTTGATGTCCCACCTATTCCCGAACTATGCCCCACAAATAAGTTGTATGTCCCAGTTGTTAGTGCATATCCGGCGGATGAACCCAATGTAATATTATATGAACCAGTTGTCGAACTATATAATGCAGAAGACCCAATACCAATATTATTTGATGAATTGGTTGCGGTAGTTAGTGCGGTATAACCAATTGCAACTGAATTTGAACCTGCAGTAGCTACAGCCATTGCCGATTGACCAATACAAATAGTTGTATTTACTGCATTCGTTGCATTGTTCAAATTTGTCTTACCTATAATGACGTTTGAATAACCAGTAGTAGAGGATGTCGTGCCATAATTCGAGGTTGTCAACTTCACTGACTGATTCGTGCTTGTTGTTATCCCCTGGTCATAAGTTGCATACAGTGTTAATCCTCCACCTGCCAATGCCGATGCTGGGATAGACCCGGCCGAAATATTGGCCCCGCTCATAGTAGGTGCATTTGTGCCAAAATTAATAGTTTGGGTGGCAGATGCGGTAATACCGCTGCTTGTAGTTAATACACCATTGCTTATAGTTACTGACCCCCCCCTCATGGTTACTGGGCCCCGAATATCCATTGTCCAACATCGGACAGTCTCTGATGGTCGACCTAATACAATCAAATTACTTGCATCTGCGGCTGCACCATAGCCTATACATGTAGAGAAACAAGTAGGTTTATTATACGTATATGTTGTATTTGCACCGATGAATGTGTTACCAACGCTGCGTCCGCTCATGTTAAATCCAGCATATGCACCAACTGCTACATTGAATGTTCCAATTAATGCAGAACCCGTGCCATTCATAGCAGAGTTGCCGAGGGCAGTATTATTATTTGGAGCATTTGATAATGTATATTTGAATGCATTTGAGTTAGTTCCAGATTGAAACCCTGAACCATAAATATAGTATCCATTAAATAAATCTAATGTAAAATATGGCCAATGAAATACAGTAGGTGATATATATATTACAGGATTATTGTATGTATTTGAAGAATAATTATATGTTTGTATAAAAAATATACATGATGTGCTACCATTTATTCCACCAACAATCATAGTATAATCGGGCATGATTTTCAAATCAATTAAATTTGATGTTGTGCTTACAGTATTATATACAGATAATGCGACTGTAGTAAATGTGCCAAATGTAGTTGGTCCTGTAACATTTACATAATACATATTATTATATGTTATTCCAGCAATAATAGCTCCATTCGGAGAAATTGCTGTGCTTTGAATAGCACCAGTTGAAGTAGTAGTAATAGCTGTGCTATAATCAGTATAATTATTTGTCGTCGGGTTCCATGTAGCATATCTCAATAAAAGATTGGTTGAATTATCCCATACAACTATACTATTTCCATCATCTGTAGATGCACCACCGATAGTTTGTAATCCGACTGAATTACTGTTTACAGCGGTCATTGCAATATTGGATGCATCATACAAATTGAAGAAATATCCAATACCTCTTGAATTATTATATAAAAATCCTCGATTTGCCCCTGGTGCAATAAAAAATGTCAAGGAATTTGACATAGGACTAATAGTTCTAATTACAGAGTATGTCGATGTAGATAAATTATATTTGAATGTAATTGTGCTTGAAGTATTGTTTCCATCCATACAATACAAGCAATTATCATTTGGATTATAATTTGTTCTTGCATTAAAGGTAGTAACACTAAATGTTGTAGCTGTATTAATCGCTGTTTGTGATGCCGGCGGAGCAACTGACCCTAACTTCAATAATGTGTTATTTCCATATGCGACACATCCGCTTACATCCGTTGAAGTTCCACCTATACCTGAATTATGCCCCACAAACACATTATTTGAACCAGTTGTCAATGCATATGCGGCGGATGACCCCATTGCAATATTATATGACCCAGTTGTCAATGCATACGCACTCGATGACCCAATACCAATATTATTTGATGAAGTTGTTGCAGTGGTTAATGCCGTATACCCAATTGCAACTGTATTTGAACCCGCAGTAGCTGCAGCTAATGCTGATTGACCAATACAAATCGTTGTATTTACTGCATTCGATGCATTGTTCAAATTTGTCTTACCTATTATCACATTTGAATAACCAGTTGTCGAGGATGAAGTGCCATAATTCGATGTTGTTAACTTCACTGACTGATTTGTGCTGGTTGTTATCCCCTGGTCATAGGTTGCATACAATGTTAATGCCCCACCTGACAATGCTGCTGGTGGAATTGTTCCTGTTGCAATGTTGGCTCCACTCATGGTAGGTGCATTTGTGCCAAAAGTGATAGTTTGTGTTCCGGTTGCAGTGATGCCACCGGTGAATGTCTTAGCACCACTGAATGTTTGCGCACCCGTTAATAATGCCACATTTGAACTATGTGCAGCATCAGGAATGGATGCACTGGAAATATTGGCCCCGCTCATGGTGGGTGCATTGGTTCCAAAATTGATAGTTTGTGTCCCGGAAACTGTTAATGCACCGGTGATGGTTGCACCTGCGAGTGATGCGGCAGTGGAAGATACGAGTTTTGTAGCTGCCAAAGTGCCGCTTACATCGAATGCGTAATATGGAATAGTTTGTTTGCCTACACCCAGATTATTTGGGAAATATAAGTATGATGCATCGTTAGTATATACACTCATTACTTGGTCGGCAGTAAGTGTCACATTATATACACGCACATCATCTATATATCCAGTGAATGCAGTATTTGCAGTAGCTACAGTTCCAGAGGCAACCGTGCCGGGGCCTCCGACAACAAAATAATTGGCTGAATTGTCATTAATACGACCCCATGCAGTGGGACCTGCAGCACTGCCAAGTGCAACAGTGGAATTATATATACCATTTACATACATATATACATTACTACTGTCAATCGTGATAGTATAATGTGTCCATGTATTGGTGGTTTGGACAGTAGTTTCTTGTAAAGTGGGACCGGCTCCTGTCCAATACACAGTAGTTGATAGTTTATTATTCAAATAATAGATTGGCCACCATTGACTATTAATTAGTGTCACATTGTTTTGGCCAGTGTAATATACCCAAAATGATAATGATGTGATTGATGTAACCGCTGACGGATATGATTGTAACCGATTCGACCCATTGAAACTTAATACATAACCTTGTGTTGGGTGATTATATGTAGTAACAGTTCCTGTATTTGTTAGTGAATATGTCCCGGTATTATCCATAGTTGGAACAGTCGCAGATGTTGCAACCACTTGATATTTCTTCGCAGAACTTGCCGGAGATGAATTCGCCACATTCCAATATGACCCGCCCATTCCACCAGTTGGACCAGTATTTCCAGTAACACCAGTAAACCCAGTTGTTCCATTCACACCTTGGGTCCCATTTACACCGGCTAATCCTTGTGGTCCAGTGCAGCCAGTCCATCCAGTGTATCCGGTGGGTCCAGTAACACCCGTGTTTCCCGAGACACCAGTGCAGCCAGTCCATCCAGTAAATCCAAATGGGCCAGTTGTTCCAGTTAATCCCGTTGTGCCAGTTGCACCCGTTGTGCCACTATACCCAGTTGTTCCCGATGGCCCGGTCATAGCAGTGGGGCCCGTTTGACCAGTATTTCCAGTATATCCAGTATACCCAGTTGTTCCAGATGGCCCAGTCATTGCAGTGGGTCCAGTTGGTCCCGTCATTGCAGTCGGTCCAGTGGTTCCAGATGGACCTGTCATTGCAGTCGGTCCAGTGGTTCCAGTCGGCCCAGTCATTGCAGTCGGACCAGTGGGCCCAGTTGTTCCACTATTTCCGGTGTGTCCAGTATTTCCAGTGTATCCGGTGGGTCCAGTGGTTCCAGTCGGCCCCGTCATTGCAGTAGGTCCAGTTGCACCGGATTGACCAGTCCAACCAGTATATCCAGTGGGCCCAGTTATTCCACTATTTCCGGTGTCTCCAGTATTTCCAGTATTTCCAGTATATCCAGTGGGTCCAGTTGCCCCTGTCATTGCAGTAGGTCCAGTTGCACCGGATTGACCAGTCCAACCAGTGTATCCAGTGGGTCCAGTTGTTCCACTATTTCCAGTTTGACCAGTATTTCCAGTGTATCCCGTGTATCCCGTAGTGCCAGATGTTCCAGTTATACCCGTGTGTCCAGTATTTCCGGACACACCCGTCCAACCAGTATATCCAGTGGGTCCACTAACACCCGTATTTCCGGACACACCAGTGCATCCAGTCCATCCAGTATAACCCTGTGACCCCATATATCCTTGGTCTCCCATGTATCCCTGGGTTCCTTGGGGACCAAATGCTCCAGTCCATCCAGTATATCCAGTGATACCAGGTAATCCACGGAATCCTTCTGACCCTTGCGGACCAGTAATACCAGTAAATCCGGTTGCGCCGAAATAACCCTGTGAACCCATAGAACCCGTGTATCCAGTTGAACCCGTCGATGAGGTGGGACCAGTAATACCAGTTAAACCAGTGGCTCCGAAATATCCAGTGAAACCAGTAGCACCAGTAGCACCCGTATATCCAGTATATCCAGTGGGTCCAAAATTACCGGTTTTTCCAGTTCTACCCTGTGGTCCAGTATCACCCATATATCCCTGTGGGCCGATGTCGCCCATATCACCTTGTGGGCCAATATCACCGATATCGCCGGTAATACCAGTGGGTCCGGTAATACCCGTATTTCCAGTATTTCCTGACACACCCGTTCTTCCAGTATATCCAGTAACTCCAGTTTCACCGGTGGGTCCAGTTCCTTGTGACCCCTGATACCCAGTGCAACCAGTAATACCAGTCTGTCCAGTAATACCTGTGTTTCCCGACACACCAGTCCAACCAGTGTATCCAGTGGGTCCAGTAATACCCGTAATACCTGTATTACCTGTATTGCCAGTTCTTCCAGTATATCCTGTAAGCCCCGTGTGTCCAGTATTTCCTGTGTTTCCAGTATTTCCTGACAGACCAGTGTATCCAGTGTGTCCAGTAATACCCGTGTTTCCCGTATTTCCACTATTACCAGTCCAACCAGTATATCCAGTAGGTCCGGTGATACCGGTGTTTCCTGTATTGCCACTATTACCAGTCCAACCAGTATATCCAGTGGGTCCAGTAATACCAGTATTTCCCGTATTTCCACTATTACCGGTCCAACCAGTATATCCAGTGGGTCCAGTGATGCCGGTGATACCAGTAATACCCGTATTGCCAGTAATACCAGTTCTTCCAGTGATACCAGTAATACCAGTGTTACCCGTATTTCCACTATTGCCAGTCCAACCAGTATATCCAGTGGGTCCCGTGATACCGGTGATACCAGTGTTTCCGGTATTTCCACTATTACCAGTCCAGCCGGTGAATCCAGTAGGTCCACTCAGACCAGTATTGCCAGTATTTCCACTATTGCCAGTCCAGCCGGTGTATCCAGTGGGTCCGGTGATACCAGTAACACCAGTAATACCAGTGTTTCCGGTATTACCAGTCCAGCCGGTGAATCCAGTAGGTCCACTGAGGCCGGTATTACCAGTATTTCCGGTTTCTCCAGTCCAGCCAGTATATCCAGTGTATCCCGTTGTTCCAGTCATACCAGTATATCCCTGGTAACCCTGGGTTCCATCATAACCCTGTGAGCCATCGGGGCCGGCGCGACCGATATTTCCCTGATAACCACGAACACCTTGTAAACCGGGAAGTCCCTGTGGTCCTTGGTCACCAATATTTCCCTGGGGACCGAATAGGCCTTGAGGTCCAAGCGCCCCCTGCGGACCCATCATACCCACTTCACCCGGAACCCCCTGTAAACCTTGGTCGCCACGTTCGCCAGTGGGTCCAGTGGGGCCGAAAGGTCCTTCTGTTATGGAGGCAAAAGAAAGATTCATTGGTCCAGTATATCCCGCATTCTCGGTGGATGTAGCAATATTAAAAAAATTTCTATCAAAATATGAGATATAAGGGTCGAACGTATTTGGATTATTGTTCGACATGCGGAATTGGTGCAATTATATTCTATCGTGGTAAAAATATCTAAGTATCCAAACAAATAAGATATATTGCATAATGTCTGACCTTGACCTTGATATTGGAAATTATACCATTCATGATTTGGAAAAGTTCTTTAAATTTACACCGGAGACTAAATATGCCGCGGCGGATGTAGAATACCGAGAATATGAAATTCGCGAACAATTGTTGAATAGTGGACACATTGATAAACGAATGAAAAGAGACCTTATTTCATTCCTTAACTCCGCCAAAGAATGGCTTATCTCTGCCAAATGCAAACCTCCTGCGCCAACTACATTACCTAAAATACCGCGTCTCGACCAGATACAATATCCAGCATCTGCTATATCTCCCGATTTAGGTGATAAAAGCACGCGTGAACAAAATGTGGTTGAACGCCCCACCACTGCATATACACACACACTTCAGAGTGATTATTTCCCGGGGGCAATGAATCCATTAAATACACGTGTTATTACCAAATGTTTGACTATTGACACACGATTTCGGGACAATTATTTCGGTTCGCAAAGTTCGGATTTGTCCATTCAATTACCATCAAAATTGACCAAAGTTGTATCTATGCAATTATCTGCGATTGAACTTCCAGTTACATTTTATACTATTACGGAGGCGCGGGGTAATAATTTTCTGTATTTATCTTCGACATATACTGTGTCGGGTGACACAGTCGAATATACTGACCCATTTTTATTAGTCATTCCTGATGGAAATTACAATGGTCCAGATTTGGTTACTACTATTAATCAATTACTATCTCCGAAAGATTCCAGTGATAATTACGTATATCCTGAAAGTCCTTTTTCATACATGTCATTTACTTTAGATGTAACTACTACTGGTTCCGGAACAGCTCGTGTATATTTGGATGTATTGGCCAACCCCACCGTTAGTGTGAGCAATATTATACTTGATTTCACAGTAGATAAAAACGGTATTGTAGATAATCGCGACTTATCTACCAAACTTGGATGGAATCTCGGATTCCGAAAAAGGAAATACACCGGTGCTACTTATTACCTAAGTGACACAGTAATTGAACCAAATACATTAAGATATGTTTATTTAGCCATTGATGACTTTAACCATAGTGTAAATAATCATTTTATTGCAGCATCAAGCAAATTCAATATGCCTCCTAATGTGTTGGCCCGAATTTCACTTAAGGGTAGTTATTTCGCCATGATTATGGAAAATGACCTTGGTGTAGTGACTGAACCCCGCAAATACTTTGGTCCGGTAGATATACAACGATTACGCATTCAATTGCTGGATGACCGCGGCAATGTGCTTGCCATGAATAATGTTGATTTCTCCTTCTGCTTGGTATTCAAACAATTATACGACCTGTAATCACTCATAAATAATATTATTCTGTCCAATATAAAGAGCTGCTTTATATTGGTTTGGCAATATAATGTATATTCTTTCGAGTTGGGGGTATGGCATCCGGGGAGGGGACTTTTGGAGATAGGATGTGTCAATGAATCACTATGTGTCAATATTGGCTGCTTAGTTTGGGATGTAGACTGGGACTGGCTGATAACAGATATATGTGTGTTGTGGAGTGTATATGTGACACAATGTGTAATCAAAATGTATTGTTTACATATTATATAAATGAACACATCGTGGGTTTATACACAACCGCGTCCCCGCAATCCACGTGCAATAACTGACGCGTCATATACAGGGTTATATTATGCCTATGCTGGATTGGGCGGATTTAATATTGCCCAAGGAATGGCTGATGTCATTTTAGTTCCGTATGAGCAATTAAATCAGTATGATGTGACACAAGCAGTTCAAGTGAAATTTGATGTTCGAACATTTAATGAGAAAATCGGATTATTTAAAGATGCCAGTAATATTGATATTGTGTCATCGTCTTTTAATTATAGTCTGAATTCATTTCCTATTGACGAAATCAATGTGTCCACTATTGAATTTTTATTAGGAACTCCAGTTGAAAATGTATTGTCTGTTGGCAATTATCACACATTATACAGCAACTTTATTGCTTTCTTAAATGCATACTTCGGCTACCCAGCCGGGTTCTCATCACTTTTCTCAATGCAAAGTGCAATTGACTTGAGCGGTGGTATATTTGATGAGGCAGCATTTGTACGTATTATGAATGCCCGATTAACTGACCTTTCCGGCAATTATGTAAATGCTTTAACTGGTGATGTGTCAATGAATCATGTGAATTCTATGATACGATATTCATGTATGTATGACCCATTCGGTAATCGTCCACAATCTGCATCTACTACTATTGGTGATGGATTTTTGGATGGAGATTTGGTGTTTTTCCCAAATGGAACGAAAATTACATTATTTGTTCGTATTCGGTCAGTTGATGCTTCATTTAATACAGTTACTACTACGCCTGCTGGATTATCGAATGTTGACCTCATATCCGGCGACTATTCATCTGGTTATTATTCACAAGTAACTACTGTAACAAATGATTATATTAAACGTGTTGTGTCGGTTCCTCTATTATTTAGATTATCCAATTTATCCGGAATACAAATTCAGATTCCTGGTTCACAAATAACTATATCATTCTATTTAGTATTTACTGGTGTAACAAATCCTTCCACAGATTCTTCCGGAAATTTCATACTTACCCCAGAAGATGTTAACGCCATCATTTCTACTGTATCCGGAATTACCGGCATCGATGTGTCTGAAATATCCATAACTGCCTTTAATTTTGCGGTCAGCACCCGTCAACTCATTGACCTACAAGCTGCTATGCTCCATAAAAGCCCTGCTATGCGATATCGTGCATTTATGATGGCCAAGAATGCCACACCTCTATACGACCTATCTGTCACAGTTCAGACACAAAGTATTCTCGATAATTACCCCCAATTTACCAGCAGCGAAGCATTTATCAAAATAGTAGATAATAACTGGATTATTTCCATTGGAAACAATGAAACTGTCCCTCTACTCAAAACCAATGCTACTATTAACGAATCCACTTTATTTGATGTTGTCACATCCGTAACTTACACCGCCGGGTCATCCGAAGTTGTCATTCCTCAACCCACTGAAGGAATCACCGGACCCACCGGCCCTACTGGACCTCGAGGACTAACCGGTCATGCCGGCCCCATGGGGGCCGCCGGCGGCGCCATCGGCGCAAATGGCAATCGTGGACCCACCGGACATACCGGCCCCACCGGACAAGAAGGTATCATCGGACACACCGGACCAAACGGAAATATCGGACCCACGGGACCTACTGGACACACCGGTCCTACTGGCATGATGGGACCCACCGGCCATACCGGACCCACTGGTCCTACTGGTCCCGAATCATCATTCGGGGGTGATGATGGATGTGTCGGACCTACCGGTCCCACGGGAGACATTGGATATATTGGCGATGTCGGCGAGGATGGATGTGTCGGACCCACTGGCACGCCCGGCGAAGCCGGGCTAACTGGACACATTGGACAGACTGGCCCTACTGGCATGATGGGAGAACCTGGTTATACAGGATATACCGGCCCCACCGGAACAATCGGAGAATATGGACACATCGGACCTACTGGATGTGTCGGAAATATAGGTGATATTGGCGATATTGGACCTACTGGAATGCCTGGCGAAGCCGGGTTAAATGGCCCAGATGGGTGGATTGGTGATATAGGTGATATTGGAGATGATGGATGTGTCGGATTAGTCGGTTCCGATGGCAATGTTGGTTCCAATGGCTCGGTTGGTTCCGATGGAGATGTTGGATGTGTCGGCTTAGTTGGTTCTGATGGCAATGTTGGTTCGGATGGCGATGTTGGTTCCGATGGAAATATTGGTTCGGATGGCAATGACGGATGTGTCGGCTTGATTGGTTCGGATGGTGATATTGGCAATGATGGACACATCGGCATGACTGGGTCGGATGGAGATATTGGTAATGATGGAATAGATGGATATATAGGTGACATTGGCAATGATGGATGTGTCGCACCCACCGGACCAACCGGCGTAACGGGTTCAGATGGACACACCGGACACACTGGAACGGATGGACACACCGGTGACAATGGTGATATGGGTGATAATGGAGATATTGGTTCCGTTGGTCAAATGGGCGCTACTGGACCTACCGGCATGGATGGACCCACCGGACACACTGGCATGGATGGTCAAACTGGACACATCGGCGATAATGGGCCAACGGGTGCCACTGGGGCAACCGGGCCAACTGGGGCAACAGGATGTGTCGGAAATGCGGGAGAAACCGGGGCAACTGGTGATATTGGAATGGATGGACACACTGGATATACTGGCCCAACTGGTATGGATGGCCAAATGGGAAATACTGGCATGGATGGGTCCACAGGACACACTGGTGTAACTGGATGTGTCGGAATTAGTGGGCCAACGGGTGCAACCGGTTCGGATGGACACAATGGACAAACTGGACACACTGGCACTACTGGAACGAATGGACACACTGGACAAATTGGCCAAACTGGGTCGGATGGTCCCATCGGACAAACCGGAATCACTGGATGTGTCGGAAATACTGGCCAAACAGGCCAAACGGGGGCGACCGGAGCTACTGGAGATGTAGGTAATATAGGTCAAACTGGTCAAACCGGACCCACTGGACAAATTGGTCAAATGGGAAATAATGGTGTTACTGGTGTGACTGGGGCGACTGGTTCGGATGGCTCCATCGGGCAAACAGGTATGTCTGGACACACAGGTATAACAGGATGTGTCGGCAATGCGGGGCAAAATGGTGAAACTGGACACACCGGAATGGATGGACCCACTGGACACATTGGACAAACAGGTATTACTGGTTCTGATGGATGTGTCGGAAATGGTGGGGCAACGGGTCTGACTGGTTCGAATGGACACATCGGGCAAACTGGACAGACTGGGTCAACTGGACACATGGGACAAACAGGTATTACTGGTTCTGATGGATGTGTCGGAAATGGTGGACAAACAGGTGCGACGGGTTCGGATGGTTCCATTGGGCAAACAGGTGTGACTGGAACTAATGGACAGAGTGGTCCAACCGGTGCAACAGGATGTGTCGCACCTACTGGACATACGGGTGCAACAGGTTCAGATGGAATCCAGGGACCCACTGGACAAATTGGTCAAACTGGACCAACCGGCACTAATGGACAAATTGGACACACGGGTGTCACGGGTTCGAATGGACAAAGTGGACCCACTGGTGCAACAGGATGTGTGGCACCTACTGGACATACGGGTCAAACGGGAGATATAGGATATATAGGGTCAATGGGTGCCACAGGAACGGTTGGTAACATTGGAACTATTGGAGACAATGGGTCTGATGGATATACCGGTTATATAGGAACGATTGCATCCACCGGCACAACTGGTCATACTGGTCAAACTGGAACTATTGGCCAAAGTGGACACACTGGACCCACGGGACCCACTGGACCGGATGGCCAAACTGGACCCACTGGACCAGATGGGCAAACCGGAGCAACTGGACCCACGGGGACAATTGGGCAAACGGGGCAGACTGGCGTGACTGGAACCGATGGATATAGTGGTATAACTGGCCAACAGGGAAATACAGGAACTGTGGGTATTACAGGTTCTATTGGTCAAAGTGGACACACAGGTGTAACAGGATGTGTCGGTGATATAGGACCCACTGGAGCAACTGGTGATAGTGGGGTAATAGGACACACTGGACAAATTGGTCAAACAGGAGATATGGGAATGGGTGGTCCAACGGGTGCAACCGGATGTATTGGACAAACCGGTCCAACTGGTCAAACGGGAGATGTGGGGGCGGCTGGGTCGAACGGCCAAACTGGGATGAGTGGACCAAATGGACACATCGGTCATACTGGTGATGTGGGAGCGGATGGACCAACTGGACACATAGGTAATGTGGGTATAGAAGGCAATGTTGGATATGTCGGTTCAGATGGAAACACAGGTATTGTTGGATACACTGGTGTAACTGGACATATTGGTGATGTGGGTATCACAGGTATGACTGGACCTACTGGGACGGATGGACAAATAGGTGCGACAGGCATAGTGGGATATATGGGACACAGTGGTATAACTGGTTCATTGGGTGTCAATGGAGATATGGGACAGACTGGTATAACTGGAATAGATGGAAATACAGGATGTGTCGCACCCACTGGACACATCGGTCAAACCGGATGTGTCGGTAATGTCGGCGACATGGGACAATTCGGCCCCACTGGCCCCACTGGTGCAACCGGATGTGTCGGCGATATTGGCGACATGGGACAAACTGGCCAGACAGGAACTATTGGAAATGGGGGAGAAACCGGCCAGACTGGACACACTGGTGTAACTGGTTCTATCGGTAGTGATGGACACAACGGATATACAGGATGTGTCGCACCTACTGGACATATAGGTCAAACTGGTGTAACTGGACATACGGGAGATGTGGGTGATATAGGAACCCGCGGACCCACTGGAGATGGTGGCGCCGAAGGCGCCACTGGACACCCAGGTTCCACCGGACAAACCGGAATAACCGGCACAGATGGCACCATCGGCACCATCGGACACACCGGCGCAACTGGTTCCATTAGCACTATTGGACACACCGGCGCAACCGGCTCAGACGGCGCGACTGGAACTATAGGTAATCGCGGACAATCTGGACCTACTGGTATGACGGGAAATGATGGTCAAATTGGCCCCACCGGTGCAACTGGATGTGTTGGCGATGAAGGCTACCCTGGCCAAACTGGCCAAACCGGCCCTACTGGGATGACGGGGCAAACTGGGCAAACTGGCCATACAGGAATGACGGGGCAAGTGGGTGCAACAGGATGTGTCGGTGATATGGGTATAATGGGTGAACAAGGTATATTGGGAGTGACTGGTGTTGATGGTGCCACGGGAATAACGGGTGTAATTGGACACACTGGTCCGACGGGTTCGATGGGACAGACCGGACATACTGGTGTGACGGGGCAAGTAGGGTGTGTTGGAGATAGTGGAATGGATGGATATACTGGAATAAGTGGACACATAGGAAATACAGGGTGTGTGTCAGATTACATGTATACTGGAACCACAGGACTAACCGGCACATCAGGAACAACTGGGTCAAAGGGTGATATTGGAACACAAGGTATTACTGGCAGCATCGGGACATTCGGCACCACCGGACACACCGGACAAACTGGACCCACTGGACACACCGGACCTACTGGTTCTATAGGTAGTATTGGAAATACGGGTCACACCGGACACACCGGACCTACTGGCATCACGGGACGAACTGGCCAAACGGGCATCACCGGAAATATGGGTTGTGTGGGCGATATTGGTGTAGATGGCCAAACCGGCACCACCGGCACCACGGGATGTGTAGGCGATATTGGAGCCTCTGGCGCCTCGGGTCCGACTGGGCGAACTGGGCGAACTGGAGCAACGGGGAGTATGGGTGAAACGGGCATGACGGGTGCGACTGGCTACTCGGGAGCAACTGGTGTTGGTGGCGCCTCCGGCGCCACGGGACAAACAGGATACTCGGGAGCAACGGGCGTTGGTGGCGCCTCCGGCGCCACGGGAGACATAGGTGACATCGGACATACGGGATATACTGGTGCTACGGGACAAACCGGACCTACTGGACAAACTGGTGAAACTGGTATGACTGGAACCACTGGACCCACTGGACGAACTGGTGCTACGGGTGCCACTGGGTCTATGGGCGAAAATGGACACACTGGACCTACTGCCGCCACTGGTCGAACGGGATATACTGGTGGAACTGCTGAAACCGGAAATACTGGACCTACGGGAATGATGGGACGAACTGGGCCGACCGGACAAACAGGCGAAACCGGTGTCACTGGCGCCTCCGGCGCCACGGGTCAGACTGGGCGAACTGGTCCGACTGGGTCAATGGGTGAGACGGGTATGACCGGAACCACTGGAGCGACTGGACACACTGGCACAAATGGATGTATTGGTCCAAGTGGTGAAACTGGCTATACTGGTGTTACTGGCCGTAGTGGACACACTGGCACAACTGGACACACTGGAGATATGGGTATGACTGGCCAAACCGGCCATTCGGGAACAACAGGATGTGTCGGACATACCGGTGATATTGGTGATGAAGCACCTACTGGTATGACTGGAAATATAGGAAAAACTGGTATCACTGGAGGGTCACTAACGGGTGCAACCGGCACAACCGGACTTACTGGCCGGGTTGGATGGACTGGAACTACAGGATATACTGCGGAAACCGGTGAAACTGGCACAACAGGATGTAGTGGAAATATTGGACATTTCGGACACACCGGTGTCACTGGATATACTGGTCCTACTGGTTGGAGTGGGTCGACAGGGTGTAGTGGTGATATAGGAGATAATGCCATGACGGGATTAACTGGTGCAACTGGTCGAAGTGGCACCACTGGATGTGTCGGGAGTGCAATAATTGATATCACGGGGGCAACTGGAACCACTGGCCGCACTGGTTATACGGGTCGCACCGGAAACAGTGGATGTTATGGTCCAACTGGTATAACAGCAATGACTGGTATGAGTGGATGCACGGGGGCGATAGGTAATGATTTGAGAAATGGTGTTAGCGGTATTACTGGACTCACTGGACTTACTGGACGCACTGGTGTGACCGGATGCATTGGTGATATTGGTGCATTTGGTATAACTGGTATTACTGGTGTAACTGGACACACTGGCACACGTGGATGTGTCGGTATTAGTCGTGCAATAACTGGTATAACTGGAAAAACTGGCACGACTGGTCCACGGGGTGAAATGGGTGATACTGGACCGTATAACTCCTCGACTGGAAATACTGGATTGGATGGCCGACCTGGAACACGTGGATGTGTCGGTTCAGATGGAAATATGGGTGAAATTGGATTTGTTGGAATAGGTGGAGCTACTGGAGCCACTGGTATAACAGGTCCTATCAATACTGAAACTGGCGGCACTGGATTCAGTGGGCCAATCGGCCGAAGTGGCACCACGGGAACAACTGGTGCCACTGGGCCAACTGGTGCGACTGGAATGATGGGCAATATTGGTCGGTCAGGCACTACGGGGGCAACCGGTATTACAGGACCTACTGGAGATGCTGCGATTGGTCATTGGGGTAGTCGAGGTGATAATGGTGTGGGAACAGGGATGGATGGATGGACGGGATATACGGGAAATGATGGATGTATTGGAGCGCGGGGATTAACTGGTGGACTTCAAGGAACCACTGGATATACTGGATATGCGGGGTCGGTGGGAAATACTGGAAATACTGGTATGACGGGTGTAACGGGGGTAACCGGATACAATGGTTTGAATGGACGAACTGGCCAAAGTGGACACACTGGTTATACTGGAGTTACAGGTATATATGGTAGAACAGGTGCGACTGGAATAGGTGGTAATGTAACGAAAGGTATTACTGGTTATTCGTATACTACAACTGTGAGTTTGATGACGGACCCATTACTTTATTTTTATCCAATTGATTATGCTGTGTCAGGAATGAGTGTGGGTAACTTGGCGACGGGAACGGCAGTATATGATGCAAGTTTTGGGCAATCCGTGGGTTCAGTTGAAATTGATGTTATCCGATTTGGTGACTCAGCATTAAATTGTGCGGATGGAACTGGTGCTGCTTTGATATTGAATAGTTCTATTGCTTTTTCATCATTTAATTATTTCACATTTGCACTATGGTTATATCCATTATCATATTATCGTATAAGTGAAAACAATTATCGATGGATTGCTTCCTTTTCCAATTCATCCGGTATTTATTCTATTCGATTTGTTAGCAACACTGGAAATATTGCTATTACCACCTATTCTGGAACTTATATTGTGTCCACATCTATACCATTATATCAATGGTCACATCTCGCCATCGTTCAACAAGTCAGCAAATCAATTGACACAAATGACACAATGACAGTATATATCAACGGTATCAATGTCGTAACTTTGACACAAACAAATATGTTTAATCCATACGGTATGAACGGAATATATAACTATATTGGAGGTGCTGGGACAAATAATACATTCTACGGTTATATAGATGATGTCCGGTTATATTCGGCATATTTATATCCCACTGATGTGTCAAATGTATATAACAATGAACTGTATTCGTCATTCCCAACTGTGCAATATGTGTCCTATTCACCTATTGTTAATCCACTAACACTCACTGGAACAGCTGAATATATCATATCAACCGCCGATGGTGTTATTGGACACACCGGTCCCAATGGAAATACCCGCGGTCCCATAGGTAAAACTGGCAATGTCGGACCCACCGGACGCACCGGCTTTACTGGCGACATCGGCAATGATGGCCCACCTGGTATCGGTATTGGCATGGTTGGTCCCACGGGAGCAACTGGTGCAACGGGATGTGTCGGTAATATCGGTATGGATGGTTATACTGGACAAAGTGGACACACTGGACACATAGGAGATATTGGCATACTTGGACCGGATGCGATAGATAACTCCGCTGAATTTGGATATACTGGCTATGTAGGGTATCTGGCTACTATCGGTCCCATTGGGGGTCATGGAGGCGCCTTCGGCGCCTCTGGAATGCCAGGTTTCGCCGGAATTTCCGGACAAACCGGTGAATATGGAATTCGCGGACCCACCGGCTCAACCGGCCTCACCGGCTTCCACGGAGCCGATGGTTACACCGGATACTCTGGACACACCGGCCATACCGGAATCACCGGAACACCTGGACCAACCGGCACATTTGGCGATGCCGGAATCGATGGACACACTGGCCCTACGGGAATCACCGGAACTATCGGCGATATTGGCATCACCGGGTCTACTGGTTATGTAGGTATAGATGGATATGTCGGACAAGTGGGCGATGTAGGCATGGGCGGTGACCTGGGCGTAGATGGATGTGTCGGACAAGTGGGAGATATGGGTGTAGATGGATGTGTCGGACCGGATGGTGAATTTGGATATGATGGATATGTCGGTTCACATGGAGATATGGGAGACAATGGTGATATGGGGACAAATGGTTCAGACGGATGTGTCGGTTCAGATGGAGATATGGGGGATGATGGTGATATTGGACATACTGGACACACTGGAATGAATGGACACATCGGACAAACTGGTGATATTGGTTGTGTCGGTGATATATCTGATATCATAGGTATAGATGGACACACTGGTGCAACTGGTTCCATTGGGGCAGTTGGTGACATAGGTATGGATGGACACACCGGACCAACTGGAGATGGATATACAGGATATATTGGTGATATTGGACCATATGGTATAACCGGATTAACCGGACCCATCGGACCTACTGGAATCACCGGACCCACTGGTCCCACCGGAGATATTGGCGTTCCGGGAGATATAGGATATATTGGCCCTACTGGTCCCACGGGAGATATTGGACCCACTGGAGATGCTGCCACCGGTGCAACTGGTCCTACGGGAGATATTGGACCCACGGGTCCAACGGGGATGACTGGCCCAATGGGGGTAATTGGCCCTGATGGATATACAGGATATATGGGTTCAACTGGCCCCACGGGTGGAACTGGGATGAGTGGGTCTACTGGAATGACAGGTATATCAGGATACACTGGATGTGTCGGAAATACGGGTGCAACAGGTATAACCGGGCCAACCGGAATGACAGGTAGTATTGGAAATATGGGAAATACTGGCCTATACGGATATAGTGGACAAACGGGTCTAACTGGTGTGACGGGTCAAACCGGTATAACGGGTATGGTGGGTATGATGGGAGAACGGGGGGCTGTGGGTGTGATAGGTCCAACCGGATATCATGGGTTGATTACGGGTATTCCAGCCAGCACATTTAGTTTGTCGGATGGGTCGGCATTATCGAGACAGGTTGTGTCGAGAAATACGGCATCGGATGTGTATATAAGTGATTTATCGACACATATACGTTCGAATTTACTTGTGTCAAGAGCTACTACCAAAACTACATATACATTTGGCAAATCCACGACGGACACAACTGCACAATATATTGCATTAGTGGGACAAAATGGTGGTGCGACATATGGAACAAGTTATTCGCGAGACAGTGTAATTTGGACAGAATTATCAAATCTCAGTTCAAATGCAAATACACGTATATTCTGGGACGGCACGAAGTGGATACTCACCCGAACTGACCCCGCTGAAATCTTGGCTGGAACAATTCCACCATTATTTACTTCATATGATGTGTCAGGAGCTACACTCAATTCTATTGATTATAACGGTTCGATGTATATAGGTATTGGAACGGGAGGTATATATTCCAGTATTGATGGTTTACATTGGACACAAGTATCTACTATTTTAACAAATACTGCATATTCACAAACCGGAAAAGTCATTTGGACTGGCACATTATGGATTGCCGGCGGTTCGGGTGCAACATATTCAATGGCCTATAGTTATAATGGTATTACCTGGACAGGTTGTGTCACACTTTCCACATTTACACGTGTAGTTGATATTGCATGGAATGGTGAGGTGGCGGTTGCAATTGGTGTAAATAGTAGTGGTTCATTGGTTGCTACAAGTCGAGATGGTGGTATTACTTGGGCATTGACTGGCGCGGCGGTTTCATCTGTTTCTCCAGTTACCACATTAACTGTGTCAAATATAACAAATACAACTGCAAGTATATCATATACTCATCCAAACCCCAGTGCTGTTTCCCAATTTTCCGCATATGTGTCAAATGGTGATGTATATTATCCCACATCCAGTCCATTTACTGTGTCGAATTTGCGATTTGGAACTGGATACACTGTAAATATGTATGCCAGTGACACATACGGAACATCTGTGGCAACGACTGCGACATTTACCAGTAAGAAAATCCCTGATTCACCTACCAATTTCCGGGTTGTGTCATCTACTGACTATGCAATTATATTATCTATTTCACCACCCCCACAACCAGTGACTACATATGTTATTGGTATATTGGAAGAATCCCGGACTGTATCCTATTCTGGTGCATTGACACAATTTACTGTGACATCATTAATGTTTAATACAAACTACACATTTTCTATATATGCTACCAATTCAGATGGGTCATCTCCCATGATTTATGTGTCAGGAACTACTGGAAATATACCAGATACACCAAATGATTTCACCTTAGTGAGTGTAAGTAATACAACTGCGGTTGTGTCATTTACACCATCTCCTCAAAGTGTCGATTTCTATACTGTAAGAGTCGATGCTACCACAATTCAAGTATTCAGCACCACCTCTCCTATTACTATTGCCGGATTATCACCCAATAGTGTATATGCAGTATATTTATCCGCCACAAATTCCTCGGGAACTTCCCCCGAAACTCCCATACTAATTACTACGACTTATTATCCCAGTCCAGTTGATATGCTTACTATTACTCAGAGTGGTTATACTACCATTGGAATACAGTTTATTGCCCCACCCGAACCGATTACATCCTATTCTGTCACAGTTATTGGAACAAACGGCCTATTTGTTACATCCGCATCATTCGATACTACCACATATACTATCACCGGATTATCTTACGGAAGCACATATCAAATCAATCTGGTTGCTATTAATTCCATGGGAACATCCGATGTTACAACAATCTACGGCAGCACTCTATTTATTCCCAGTGCACCCACCGCATTAACTCGCACAGATTACACTATTTCTACTATTACAGTGGGATATTCACCACCATTATATGGAGGTTCCGTATCCAGCTACAATATTCGATTCACAGATAACTCCGGAAATACCTTAGTCACTACCACCGTCGATGGCTCCACTTTGTCATACACATTTACTGGACTAATCAAAGGAGCGATTTATATTGTATATATCAGCGCCACAAACGCATATGGAACATCCCCTGAAGCAACACTCACTACTGCCACATTAAATCCATTGGATGCCCCCAGCAATTTAACGGTGACACATGTAGGTAGTATTGCAGTTACTGTTAGTTTTACGGAGCCAACCCAGGAGGTGATATTGTATACATTGGTGGCTACGCCGACCACGGGGGCGGTGGTGACGAAAACATTTGGGTCGCCTACAACGAGTTATTCGGTTACTGATTTGCAGATTAATATGTATTATGTAATTACACTTATTGCATCCAATAATACGGAGTCATCACCTACTGCAACTGTTACTGCAACTACGGCGGGTGTGTTATCATTCCCTTCTGGAATTAATTATGTTACAGGATATACTACGACTTATTCGGGTTCAACAGTTGGTATGGCTGGAACATATACTGTATCGGCTTCATCGAATGATGGAAATGCGCCGTGGAATGTGTTTACATTGAATGGATATAACAATACCAATAATATTTTCTGGCAGATTGATTCCAGTGATTATTTCAATTACCCCAGTTATAATTATTCTGGTTCACACACTACTACATTAATAAATAGTTCGACTATTGCCGGTGCATGGATTCAAATACAATTCCCTTATCAATTAGTGCCAAGTCAAATGACATTTATTGCACGTTATTATGACCCCAGTATTTTAATTGGTGGTAGAGCATTCCCACGTGTTCCTACTATGTATTATATTGTTGCATCCAATAATGGCAGCACATGGACACAATTATACAATACCTCATCGGCTACATCATTAGCTGTTACTAATAGTCCACCCACCACCATTTCATTATCATCAGTCACTACTGGATATAGCTATTATCGTTTCATTATTACCAAAATTGTAGGGTCCGGGGTTTCTACCAATACACAACCTCAGTGTGCTTTAGCTTACTGGGGAATCACCGGGCTTTCCCTATAATCGTCTTTATATCATTTTGTATAATATTATATAAAATAATATGAGAGTTTGCGATTTGGGTGTGTCAAAACATATAATCTTACTATATATCAAATATGAGTTATTTGCTCCTTATTGATTCCCGAGTAAAAGATATACCCCGGATATTGGAGTGTCTCACTGAAACTACGGTTGCGGTGATTTTCGACTATGAAATGGACACATATAATTCTATTAGAGAACGTGCAATGATTGCCCTATCCAATGCTGGACATGGTTGTGTCAATAGTATTGGTATTATGCAACACAATTATGACCGTTTCACAACCTCCTATGAATACATTGATTCTATGACTGGTCATCGATTAGTTATCATAGATGACACTGTATTCATGGATGAAACTGACACAAATAATCCAATACAAATTGACACATCACATGTTATTATGTGTCCAATTATTCGCCGATTCTATCGCATGATTTCTCATTCTCAACCGGGGTTTCTCGATTCAATTGACACATGGCGCCCTTTTGTCGATTTTATATGGTCGTTTTCCCATTCAGCCACCGTGGATTTTATGCCATGTAATATTTGGACAGATGACGACTGGTATACATGTATCTCACAAATACGCCAAGTTACCGGTCTCATTGTGTCCGCATCTTCCAATAATACCGGTATTGATGGCGATTTTATCCTCGAAAGTGACAATAAATCATTGATTGACATATATTTCACTCGAGATATACTATCTTATCCACATGCACTCGACACAGTCACTATTCCTGGACCACCCGCACTTCTCGATTTAACCCCTGGAAACAAAAATATCGTTGTGTCGTTCTTGCCACCTACTAACACCGGAGGGTCTGATATTACAAACTATCTATATTCGCTCAATGGTGGCCCATACATACCCGCTGCTACTACTGTGTCACCATTTACCATTTATTTATTGCAAAACGGAATCAATTACTCTGTGTCACTTGTCGCCGTTAATTCGATTGGACAATCCGCTACACCTTCGAATATCTTATCTGCTATGCCATATGGAATTCCTGACCCACCGACGAACTTAAGTTTGACACAAATAGGATTAAATGCCTCTGTGCAATTTGTTAATGGTAATGCAAATGGTCGGACTATTACTGACATACAATATTCTGTAAATGGACAAGCATTTGTGTCATCTGGTGCAACGACATCCCCTATTATAATTACTTCTGTTAGTCCGGGTCTGGCATATTCGATTCGATTAATTGCGGTTAATTCGGTGGGACAATCTGTTCCATCCGCCGCGGCGAGTATTACAATGTCATATAATTTCAATTATGATAATGCGATGAGTATTGACACAGACGGTAACCAATTTATAATGACTATACGAAATGAAATATCCGGTCCAGCACATTGTCGAACCAGTTTAGACGGTATACGATGGAATATATGTCCACTTCCAAATACATATCTATCTCCCAGTAATCCTTATATTGTAAAGTGGACTGGCAGCCGATTTGTAGTAGGCGGAGATATTACCCGTATTTCCGATGGGTCATGTGTATTACTCAAAAGTGACACAGGAACACAATTCACCCCCGTTCCCATTAACTTATCCGGACAAATATATGATATTGATATCGGGGGAGAATACCCACATACTGTGTCATTTCCTTTAGATACAACATTGGGATTGGGTGGCAAAACCAATGACACATATTCCATTGTATATAGTCATGACCGTGGCAAAACATGGACACCTGCACAAGGGTCATATTCCATTTTCACTGTTGCCCGATGCGCATGCTGGATTGGCACACAATGGATTGCCGGCGGAAGTGGCCCCAATGTATTTGCCACCAGCACCGATAATGGGCATACTTGGGTTGGGCGCGGAGGTTCACATATATTTTCGACACAAGTAAATGAAATTGCATGGTCACCTGAACTACATATGGCGGTTGCTGTGGGTAAAAGTGCGACACAAACGAATTCAATTGCATACTCATATGATGGCATTTATTGGACCGGTTGCGGTGCAACATCATTTTTAGTGGGTGTGTCCGTTGCATGGAATGGTTCTATGTGGGTTGCAGTGGGAACTACACTCGACAATGGGACGATGACGGGTGCGTATTCGTATGATGGCATTAATTGGACCACCATTTCCGGATTAAGTTTAGCGTCCAGTAATGTTACGGGTGTGCGATGGACCAATAATCAATGGAATATTTACGGCGACCGTTATATTGGTATGAGTTATGATGCGTTAACCTGGTCATATGCCGATAATATTGTGTGGAACCCGACAAAGCCGGCCCCCGTATACAATGGATTGTATTATTTGAGTCCTGGATATGGCCAATACATTGGTCTTAGTATTGATAATATATACTGGTATACTAACGCGGCCACTTTCATTAATGGTATTACATCCTATATTAGCTTTGCATGGAATCAATGTAATCAGGGTGTCGCTGAAATACAACCTATCACTATCGCGGCTGGTGAAGGGACACATACACTTGCCTATTCCATTAATGGTATTCAATGGATTGGATTAGGAAATTCTATATTTTCCATTCGGGGAAATGCCGTCGCATGGAATGGCGAGGTTTGGTGTGCCGGTGGTGCGGGTCAGCATTGTTTGGCGTATTCGTATGATGGGTTACAATGGATACCATGTTCTATAGTTGGTTCATTATTTACACAAGTATATGATATCGCATGGAATGGAACTGTATTTGTAGCTGTTGGAGAGGGTCCGGCCAAAATGGCCATAAGTAATAATGGCAAAGAATGGTCATTTGTAAGTGTCCCATTCACCAGTTATGCATCCAGTGTGTCATGGACGGGTCGTTATTGGATAGCATATGGTAGCGGAGGAACAACAACCACTATCTCCAGTTCAGATAAATATGCACGTATATGGACTCCTACCCCAACACCAAATATGAGTGTGTTATATGCAACAGATGTGTCACCAACTTCCATTTCTGGAACGGGAACTTCCCCACAAAATGTATCCGATGGTTCAGCCAATACACAATGGACCACTTCCGCCATAAATGACTATGTCACATTCGACTTTGGAACAGCCATACGTATTGCTCGGTATATTGTCACTAACACAAATGTAACTTCTTGGAGAATAGCCGGGTCCACAAATGGCTCCACATTCACTACCATAGATAATTATACTGTAGTCAACAATATCATTCCCGACATAACGGAACGCAATATATCCACACTCAATACCTCCTCCTACAGATACTATCGATTCACTGCATTGAGTTATTCCGGTGGACTTACCAGCGGTTATGTAGGGGAAATACGAATGTATACAGCATCAGCAAGTGATGCAACATTGCCAGTGCGAATGAAGCCTATTGTTACGCGACATGGAGTGGTGAATACGACACAAATATATTCTGCGAATCCATCTGTTATTTTCACTATTTCTGACACATCTTTATCGTATTCCAACAATTTAATTGCCATTTCTTCTGCTACTATTCCGGGGACGGGTGATGGGTCATATATTACATCATATTGTTTTGATGGAACGAATTTCGCGACATTTGCACAAAATGGAACATGTGCCTATGTGTCAAATTCAAATGCGAATGTGTCATATGTATTTACGGCGGGTCCATCTACTGGATTATCGGCGGCATATTCTGCATGTTTCAATAAAAAATACATGGTCGTTGGAGGACTGGGTGGAATTGTATATGGGTCAATCTCGACGGGATTTTATGGAACAAATGCGGGACAATTAATGAACACCGTGTATTGTGTAGGGTCAAATTCGGGGTATGGATTCACATATTCGCCAAATACATTACATGTGAATTCCGGAGAACGTATATCTATTGTGTCACCGAAGTTTGGTGCAATTGATAATGCAAATGTGTCCATTGATTTACTTAAACATCCTATTTAGGGATTCTATTGACACATATACTCACTCCTATTCATATTGAAATGTTCGGCAACAATGATGTGGGACCAATATAGATAATATATTCCATAAAAGTATATAGTATGTCCATTGCAACTTTAAAACGTAAAACAGAAACCAAATATAATTCCATGAGCTGCGGTGTCCCCGCCTTTTCTCTTAATGGACCCCATCGTTCCCAGGGATGGGTCGGCCAAACTATGCTTAGCCGTTCATTACCTATTACACATATGAAGGGAATTACTCCCAAAGGAAATGGTGGATGTTGTGGAAAATATCCAATTCGCCCCATTATTCAATCCGCAGTTACGACACAGGATGATTCGCATGTAGTGAAGTCATCCAGTTTAACTACTAAGGGTATGATTGACACAAAATATAGGTGGATTCGCAGAGGTGAACCATATGCAACTGTGAAACCGGACGTGAATGTGAATCTTACTAATGGCAGTGATTATACCGAGTTTAGACGCAAACGGTCTATTTTTAATACACAATCTACTATTATTACTGACCCAGAACAACAAACTATTCGCACATATAAAGAATTACCCCGTCAAGCCCGTCCGCGAGTATCGCGATTGACGAATGTGTGTCCAGTTCCTATTGTTAAACCCGAATATTATAGTTTAGGTCTATATCCAAATAATCAATGTAAGGGAGTAGG
>JACCDO011489331.1_pt1 | contig 70804 bp, 69 predicted proteins | sample 7446101 | NCBI WGS metagenome assembly JACCDO01 (sample SAMN15323440, study PRJNA562643) | freshwater metagenome | isolation source: river surface water | place: USA:Blue River Watershed | collected 2017-08-16 | reverse complement strand
TCGGTCCGACTTTTACAGTCGAACCGACCGTATTTTTATCACTGTTATAACAGTGATAAAAATACTTATTCATAATCATTTATCTTACCGTCTGCTACACGCGTGTAGCAGACCGGACCGATAAAGGATAATACACAACTGGCATACCGGACGATTCAGAATAATAGAACGACGGTTTGTTTATTGTATCGAATTTACGGTTTTTTCGTTCTAGGCTATTGAATCTTTTTTCTAAATTGTATTTTTGCGTCTTCCGTATAATATGCATTTTTTGGTTCGTGAGTTTTTTGGTGGGTTTTATTATAGGATCTTTGTATTTCGTAAATGGATGCTGCGTTTTGAATCCCTTTATTTGAATCGCAGCAGTATTGGCGGCAACTTTTCCCCCCGTTTTTGGATAAGAGGAAGAGGAAGAGGAAGAGGAAGAGGAAGAGGAAGAGAAAGAGGATTCGTCTTCGACGATTTCTCCTTCTTCTAAATCCAAAGGAACGGTGGGAAGAAGTTCGATTGGCAATTCCGCCATGATTTTATCTCTATCGGTTTGAATCAATTCCTGTATTTTCTTATAAAACCCCATCATTTCAAACGCACATTTGGATTCGCCGTCGGGTTCGAGATATGCATCCACAAAATTCACGTAATGGGATGGATTCTTTTCGTTCCATTTTTCTACTATTAATTTACTTAATTTTTCGTTTGTTTTGTCTATTTCCGGTTTCCATAGACTAAACAATTCATATGCTTGACGCGTTTTGACCACGTTTCGTTTCGTATTTGCGTTCGATAACCATTCATCCATTTTGACGACGACATCTTTCGTGTCGGTTCCGATTACACGATGTAGAGGTTGAAAGACGAATGAATTGAAATGTTTTTTCTCGGGCACAACGTCGGTGTCCGGGAACATTCGTTTGCCCGATTGTGTGTTGTTTATTTTTTTCGTGAAATCGGAATATAGGTCTAAATATTCGAGTTCGCTACAATTATGAATATCGAGAGGAATCAGCGTTATTTCCGGAATACCGTATTCGCGGTTTTTCCGCATAAATTCGACGATGTCCGTCACGTCGCTCGAATTCGGAGCGTCGGTCAAGGTATTGTTGAACGCACACGCGCGAAACAATGCAGTCTCTTGGATTTTGCCGTTTAACATATAGTTTAAATTATGGTAATGCTCGTGCATGCCGTCCATGGTGGCAATGCCGATATACCCATTGAGTTTCAACTCTTGATAAAGACCGATATCGACGCACAAATCGTAGTCGCGGTTCGCGCAATTATAGAAATGAAATGAATCGTAGACGGTTTTCGCCGCGTTATCGGCATACACAATATTCCTATGGGATTCCGCGTGCCGAATGCCGCGAATGATGGGAGACGGCGAAAGGAGACCCAGCAGACGAATGTCTTTGGACAAGGTGACAACGTCCATTGTTTTGAAATTCGCTTTCACCGCGTTTGCCATAAAGGGAAATGGGAAAAAATATGTATATGCCGATTCGTGATTTCTTACGTATTCGTCCATAGACGGATTGTCGACTATTTTGTAGAGGTGATACAAGGATTCCACGGTGGTGGAGGATACATTGTGTCTGCTCGTAAACAACATGGTCCCTTTCGGAATGGTCACAATAGGATATCGGACTTTTTTGTATGTTTCGTAGTGAATCAAATATGGATATTGGAATTCGGGTTGCTGTTGCTGGGAAGCCAGTCTGGAAATGTGGTTGACTAATTTGTCCGGATAAATGTTTGCAGAGTTAAACAGATAAGAGTCCAATGAAATGATTCGATTGAATATGAGTTTGTTCAATACGTGGTATTCGGCTTTGCCCAGCAACTCAAGCCGGCGAATCCATTCCGATTTTTCCGAGGTCACACGCTTTTTCGGTTTTGCTTGTCGTCTCTTCTTGTTCGTTCTGCCACGACGGGGGCGGGACTCTCTTTTTCGTTTTTTGGTGCCTGTCGTAGTCGTAGTCGTAGTCGTCGAATTCTTATTTTCTTGTAAAAATTCGTCGAACAATTGGTTATGAACGACCTTCTTGGACAACGAATCTTGACTCATCCACAAAAACAAATATATATCTATAGGTTGATTTTTTCGTCCATTAATGGATACACATCACGATCGTGTGTAATGATCACAATACATTTTTTGTATTGCCGGAAATCGTCGATGATGCCCAGAAGCTCTTTTTTCAATTCGCCGTCGAGAGCGTTGGTCGGTTCGTCCAATACCAATATGGTCGACGGATTCACCAGTCCACTGATGATGTTCGCGATTTGACGCTGTCCTCCCGACAATTTCTCGCCTAAAGGTCCGGCCATTCCGTCTTTCAAGTCGACGTTTTTATACAGTCCGCTGATTTTGGGGCGCGACAAGACGATGTCCAGATATTTTTTACACGCGTCCTCGTTTTTACAGCCATACATCATATTTTCCAATATTTTCCTATCGAACAATTTGGAGGATTGGTTCACGTAGACAATTTGTTCTCGCAAATAGGTGGGGTTGACCGTCTTGATGTTGACGCCGTCGACCAATATTTCTCCCTTTTCGCATTTGTGCATTTTCAAGAGGAGTTTCATCAACGTCGATTTGCCGCGGCCCGAGAGCCCCGTGATTCCGACAATATTGTGATTCGGTTCTATCGTCAAATTCAAATTCTCGAACGTGTATTTGTCGGACGTCTTGTAGCGGAAATAGATGCCCTTGAATTCGATTTTCTCGAATGCCAATTCCGTGGGTTTATAGACCGTCTTGTTAATGGTGGAATAGTCGCCCACTAAATCCTCCATGTTTTTAATCGCGAAATCCATTCTCCCATTGAATTCCAGGAAATTCGGGAGGAGTTGGACAATCGACGTCAATTTGTCTCTATAGATCAATATGATGGTCATGAACGCAATGAACGTTTTCGTATCGAGCGTCTTGTGGATGGTCATCTGTATGAAATAATACAAAATCGCCATAATCGTGCCATAGATGATGAAATACATGACGGCGATGTGTAAATGGACCGACTCGTAGAATTCGCGTGCGGTGTCGATGCTTTCTTTCGTCATATTGACGTAATCGTCGACCGTCTCTTTCGCTTGCCCGCGGTAAATGATTTTGTCGAAATTGTTCAAAATATCAATGACGTGGCTCTCGTTTTTATTCGCCGATTTCTCGTATTTGTTCTTGAGGTCCATGAGAGGCGTCCACACCATGTAAATGTATATCATGATGGCCAGGTTGGCCACCAAGAACCCCGTGCCGAGCGCGGCGCTTTTATAGAAAAAATAGCCGGCAATCACCAAAATGAACGCGACGTTCGTCAATATGTGGTTGATGAAACTGGAGATGATGTTGTAGGCCATGAACGACACGCGGTTCATGGGACTGCTGTATTTGATGGCATTGACCGTGTTGAAATCCTCGTTGTTGGAATAGACAATGAACCGGATGAATTCCTGTTTCATCCACTGCGCCAGTTTCGTGAGCATGCGCATCTCCAACACTTCGCCGGTGAAATAGATGAATAAATATCCTATAGAAGCGTAAATGAAATGGGCGAACGATTCCATGATCGCGGCGACTTTGCTGTGTTCGACGGCGTCGATGAGAGACGCTGTGATTTGGGAAATCAAATTGGTTTGGGCATAATTGATGCCGAAACTGAGGAGAATGATGACCAATATGGACCATTTTTCCTCTTCGAAATATTTTTGGAAAATTTGGTAAACAATATTCATTGTTTTTATGTTTCTATAGCAAATAATAAGATATGTAGAGAATACTAAAAAACTACCTAAACTTATTGCGTTTTTTTTATAGATATATTATTTCGTTTTTTTTTGTTATTGATATGGAATACCAGGTTGTAGAGGAAGTAGAGGAAGTAGAGGAAGTAGAGGAAGTTGAGGAAGTTGAGGAAGTTGATGAAAACAAATATATGCCGTGGATCGAGAAATACCGCCCGACGCATTTCGACGGCATTGTGCTCGACCCACTGAATCGCACGTTTTTCGGCAATATTCTAGAGAAACGACATTTCCCGAATTTATTGTTCTATGGTCCTCCCGGAACTGGCAAGACAACGACCATTATCAATTTAATCAACGAATACCAGTCGAAATATTTCCGGAGAAACCGCGAATCCATCATCCATTTGAATGCGTCCGACGAACGGGGCATCGACATCATTCGCACGCAAATCTACCAATTCGTGAAATCGAAACATATTTTCGAAGTGGGACTCAAATTTGTCATTTTAGATGAGGTGGATTATATGACGAAGAACGCGCAACAGGCACTGAAAACCCTTCTCCAAACTTCGTTGCCGAATGTGCGGTTCTGTCTCATCTGTAATTACATCAGCAAAATCGACGAATCTCTTCAACACGAATTCATTAGTGTCCGTTTCAATCAATTACCGCGAAGAGAAATCCATCAATTTATCCATTCTATAGCAACCAAAGAATCGATTTCCATTGACAATACGGAAATTGACCGGTTGTGTGATACCTATCAATCCGACATCCGCAGCATGATCAATTATTTACAATCGTCCTACGTGGACGATATGGCGGGTAAACTTCCGGCAAATCATATGAACGATTGGGAGAAACTTCACTCCATTCTGATTTCAAACGATACTACTCCCACATTTGCGATGAATTATATACAAGACATCAGCAATTCCTATGGTATGCATAAGAGAAACATAATGCTAAATTATTTGAATTATGTCATTCGAAAACACAGTCGATGTATTGATATCGATTTTCTGAAAATCGTGGAAACCGTCGTCCACGCCAACGACTCCGTGCCCATTGGCACACTTTGTTCGTATTTTGTGAACCATTTATTGCGGTTTTATTCACCGATGACTTACAGGTTGATCACGTAGGTGATCAACCTGAGAGACATCCACGGTACAGGAACGGACAATCCGTCTTTTCAGGACGTGATAGGTTCAGAACAATAAAAAACAATAAAAAACAATAAAAAGGGTTCCCATACAGCGACGAATGGAAGCCCTGCTTTGGAAATGAACGAAGCAGGACTGGACATTACAAACCAGGCAAATATTGTATATCGGTCACTGTCCACGTATCGATGTTGTTGCCACAATAACATTGGGAATGCGACTGTGGATGAAATTGTTCAGGACATACACGGTCCATGTCGTTCTTTTCGCGACGGACCCACTCCGGTATGCGTATGTAGACAGTTTCTTCTATTGCACCAAAATCATGTATGGTTCCATCGTTGTCGGAACAGTATCCACAATGACCCCGCGCGTTTATGCTAAATTTTATGGCCACATGTGGTTCTCTTGGTGGTATATAGGAACTTACATATGTATAGTAGGCATTTCTATAAACCGATGAAACACAACCACTTTCATCTCCACAATACATAATTATATTTTGGAGATATGTCAATACATTCGGTTCAATCTTGGGTCCACTACTCACTTCGGACTTCTTTGTAGCAGTTCTTTGCATTTTTGTTTTTGTTTTTGTTTTTGTTTTTGTTTTTGTTTGAATTCGCTTTTTATTATGATAAAAAGGATTGATATCAATTTCGCTAAAATAAAAAAATATGTTTCAATTTTTTTTCGACAAAGAGAATTTTTTTCGACAAAGAGAATTTATTTACCGATGACTTACTGATTCCCTTCAGGGAATCAGAGAGACATCCACGGATACAATCCGTCCTTTCAGGACGTGATAGGTTTACAAAAATAAATATTCATTCTCTTTTCCAAATTGTCCATAAAGATTTGATTGACGGGAGGCGATCCAAAAGTGGCTGGGTCATTGACCATATTGTCCATTTTTAACTCAAATCCTGCTTTGTTTTCGCCTAAATGTTTCGGCGAAGAAATCGAATTTTTTTTCGTTTTTTTTGAAGGAACCTCTATGTTTGAGACATTTGAAAATGAATGTTCGTATTGCATCCTCTCTAAACCACCAAAAATATCCAATTATATATTACTATAAAGTTTATATTATGGCTAAATTATAAAATTGAATGGATTTAAAGAAACAATTGTTGTTTAAATATAACTTAAAATAATTTACATTTAAAAAGAAAATTTGCTAAATAATTAAATTCTTTATGAAAAAATGACTTCTGATTTGGATGAAGAGTGGTGCGCCTTTTTACAGACACAAAACGATTCCGTGCGTTCCGTGTTTTTGCCTATCAACACGAATTCTTCCGCCAATTCAATGTCCAGTCCTGCTTCGTTAACACGAAGCAGGGCTTCCATTCGTCGCTGTATGGGAACTGTCCCAGAACTGGGACAGTTTCCGGACCAGACGTCAAAAATGAAAAGCGAAACTGTCCACGTACGAGACCGAGACGAAGATGGAGAATGCGAGGACGAGGACGAACAATCCGTAAAAGAAATGCCCGAATGCGAAGACCTCTACATTTCAACCAAAACCAAAGTGCTGTTTTTGAACCAGGAAATCAACACAGAACAATTGTTTTGGGCCATCCCCGTCATTGATTATTGGCGCCCCATCGATGGTGTCATCAAAAAACAAATGAAAATCGTATCGAACTCCCAAGAGGATTTTGAACATTTACAAACGAGGCTAAAGGGAATCCACGGAATCTATAGCGAAAATGTGATCAAAACCGTGAATACGCTCGGCAAACGCCGCCATATTTTCAAGGACGACCGCAAAATCACCGTGGGGACGTCGCGCAAAGACATCATGAATTGCCGCGGCAAAGTGAAAAAGGCCTTCATGAACTGTTTCGCACTCATTCTGCGATTCCGGTTCCAAGGCGCGTTCCGCGAAATGCACGTGAAAGTGTTCAATACCGGGAAACTGGAAATCCCGGGCATTTTGAGCGCCGATATTTTGGATAAAATGCGCGAACAAATTCTGGCGACCATTCAACCCCACGTGGTCGCGCCTCTCGATTTCATCGAAAACACGCACGTGGAAAACGTCCTCATCAATTCCAATTTCAATTGCGGATTCTGTATCAACAAAGACAAACTCTACGCGATTCTGAAAAGCGACAAATATGGCATCGAAATCACCAATGACCCGTGCCATTACCCCGGTCTGAAATGTAAATACTACTACAAATCCAATATTCCTATAGACCATCCCGAACAAAATGGACAACTCTACAAAGAAGACCGCGGACAGAAGCTGAGCGATTTGGAAACGAACCAAAAATACATCAAAGCGTCGTTCATGATTTTCAGGACGGGCAGTTGCTTGATTTTGGGAAACTGTTCCGAAGAAATCATACAACACATTTTCGTGTTTTTAAAAAAATTGTTACAAGAGGAATACGAACACATCGTGGCGCCCAATGAACAACCCATGAACAAAATCAAGAAAACGAAACCGCGCAAAAAGAGTCTGACTATGAGTGGCGCTTATTTCGCGTCGATTAAATAAAACAAAGTTTGGAGATTTCTTCTAATTTCGTATTTGTATTTGTATTTGTATTTGTATTTGAACTATAATCCATTGTCGTTTTTAAAATAAAACATTTTTCATCCACCTGCTTTTTCATTGGAACCGTTTTTTGTTGTATAGCCCGTTTCGTGTGTTTATAGAACGCATCCAAAAAATACTGCCAACTCTCTTGATTGAATGGTTGTATTTGGTTCACCTCTTGTATGATGCTTTTGGACATTTCAATATAGGGAAATAATACGTCGAGTTGAAAACTCGTATCGCCTAAAAATAAAATGGCGTATTTGTAAAACTCCTCTTCAACTATCCGTATTTTGTCATTTAATGTCCATTCTTGTTGTTCAAACGGAATGAGCAGATTCGCTAAAATATCCATTTTTTCCGCCGTTTTTAGAGAACTCGACAATTCGGTTGCTCCAATTGCGCCTACCGTGGGAGACACGGCGGTCGCCTCGGTGATCGGCGCCAACACTTTGTCATACACGAATACGACCGCTTCAAGGGGTTCTATGGCGAGAAACGTCTGTTTGGAAATCTGTTCTATATACTCGAGGTAACAATACATAGCTTTCTGCGATTTCACGAAGGCGTCCTCCACGTTTTTCAGACGTAAAATCGCGATTTTGAAAACGTGCGTCGTCGCGTTCCAACCAACCTGGACTAAATTCGGATTCGGATTTGTATTTGCCGATGATTCCATATACGCCGACGATTTCATAATATGTAGATATTCAAACAACAATAGGAAATATTTATCTATTACCGTTGACATTTTTTTAATCGTTTTTTTTTAGAGAAGATTCGTTAAGAACAATAATATATTCTATATGAGTTGTTTTTCACATAAAATTAACGAAAAATCTGGATGCAACGCATCCAGATTTTGAGTTAAGTGAACGTTAAATATTCGTCCGTATTGGCAACGCTGTTATTGTTGTTGTTGTTGGATTGGTTCCCCGAAAAATAACGTCGCATTATATTCTTGATTTGCGTTTTGGACCAGACAATATGAAGCGCCGTCGTGGAAAATATAATGAGCGAAAACAGTTTTTCACTGAACGTGTCTCCACACAAATAAACGATTAACAAAAACGGAACAAACAGGACGATGCGAGTTATGAAAAAGAGAGCAGCATTGAATATATCAAACCATTTCTCTTTTATATCCCACATTCTCTTGATTCCTTGGAAAAATGCGCTGATTTCAATATATCCTGCCATCGTCGCTAAAGAAAGCAATTCTTTGCCCGATATTAAGGATTCTATCATTATGAATGAATAGAGTATGTGATGGGCATACGTCGACAAATACATACGGTCATAGTAATACAGCGTGCCCAACACAATGTCGGCCAAAGAACTCGCTAAAAAGGAGGAAAGCGCAATCACAATACAGAAAATATTTTCGGTCAATACATACAAAAATATGGCGAAACATACAATCAACGTATTGTGTAAATTGATGATGTTTGTACTCCATTCCAAATTCCCGTGATTCGTCAAGAAAAAGGCCATCGAAAAAATCACGTAAAATAGAATGGTTCCTATAAACACCTCCTGTGTAGGAATCGGTTTCTTGTATTTACGGAAATATGCTGTGTATTTTTCCAAAAATGACCACATCGTCGATATTTTTTTCGGTTGAATTTTTATTTTGTTTGCGTGTTTATGACAATTGGCTTGGAAATTTCGTTTGTGGTTTGTCCGCACTGCGTCGTCGTTTTTGGAACAACCCATTTGGTCAGTGTTCTCATAAACCACTGTATATGAAGACTCGCTGCACCCAATCCAAATATGGTCGGCAACAGGATTTTCTCGATGGCCGTCGCGCCGTCAATGAACCACGACACACACCACAATGGAATCCATAGGATGATTCGAAATAGGAAAAATGTGATCGCGCTTATGAATTCGTGTATATGGCTGTCTATTTTCCAGACACGTTTCGCTGCTAGTAACGCGGTCGGTATTTCGGCAATTCCAATGATACTATAAATCGCGCTTGTTTCGACGATATGTATGCCAATTGTAAATATTAAAATATAGACAATATGATGGATATACCCCGTGATTATGTCCATTTTTTCATAATAGTAGACCGTGCCAATAATCAATTCACATAGGAAATTTCCTATGGTAGACGAAACGGCCAGCAATGGAAAGAATGGATTCGCGGTGAAAATATACACGATCGACGTAATCGACGCGACCGTGGCGCCGACCAACATCAAATAATTCGAATATACTAAAATGTCGTCGTTGACGTGGTCAAACCATAGGAAAAATACGATGGCGTAGATTATCGCGAAAAAGGTCGCGAAAAAGTAAACGGATGATGGCTCTATTGGCGCCAAATATGGACTTGCTAGTTTTTTTATTTGAGATTTTATTTTTGTGGAGACTTCTTCCATTTTTGTTTTGTTTGTTTTTTGTTATGAATATAATTTTATAACTCTTGACTTATTTTTGGTCTCGGAAATACCGCCAAAAACATATTGGACACTCCGCTAATGGGTATAATTTCATATCCCAATATCGATATGTGTCGGAAAAGAGGCAAATTGTCGTGATTCGACTCGAACAAAATCGTCGGATAATCGGACGCCATGATCGTATTCGTCGCGCCCTCCAGGACAAACAATTCGTTGTCCTCCACGTCCATCTTTATAAACCCAATTTGCGAACGTTCCGTTTCTGACAAAATTTTGTCCAATACGCGGATTTCTATCTCCTCGCCGCCTAAAATAGCCATATTGGGAGGAACGTGGATACTCGACCCGCCTCCATCGCGACTCACTATATTCAATCGTTGTTGCCCCTCTTGCGAGGCATTGCCCAACCCGAAATTGTGCGCCGTAATCTTGTCACATTGACCGCTCAAGGCGATTCCTCCACACAGAGCGTAATACGTGTTCTTTTGCGGCTCAAACGCGTGGACGTGTTTACACCCATCGGCCAACGTAATCGCATAAGTGCCTGTATGCGCCCCGACGTCCAAAAAGATTTTGTCGGGATGACAGTATTGACGACACCATTCGATGAGCGCCGATTCGAACAGTCCATAGGAACCATAATAATTCAAATTCGATTTAGGCAAGAGATAGATTTTGTTGGATTTAGGGAAAGTGACGATTTGAGCATTTTCGGTGGATTGGCCACCGTTCGGCGGGGTTGAATACAAAAAATACAACGACGGAGTATATTCGGATTGCGACGGACCAGATGAAGACATTTTAGGGGGAATTTTTTTTTTTGAATAAGAAATGGGAGAAATATGGATTTATACGGATGATTGTTTTTATATGATATTCCGCGTTCGATTCTTTTAGGAATTCTTGTTTTTCTTAATTTATACGAATAACTATTTAAAGTTACTTTCCGCATTATTATAATTCTATAGTCTATTCACCCATAATTCAAACACAAATGAGTGCTCTTGTTTCCGCCGCTGCCTCTGCTGCCTCTGCTCCCGCGTCAAGTCGCCTTCCTTCTGACGGCACATTACGTCAGGCCGCCAAATTGGCCATCGTCGAAGACCGCCCCATCATGATGGACTATTGGACCGGTTCCATTGAAAAATCAGTGATGATCGGCGTCAAAAACGACGAATCGAAAGAGAAAATGTTGGTTCGCAATGCCGAGGAATATACCAGTCCCATTCAGAAAATCTTCAAGGTCGAACAAGAATACATTGTGATGACGGAGAACTCGATTTATTTGGTCGATGTTGGCATTCCCACACGTAGTATTAGTGTATAATGTCCAGTCCTGCTTCGTTAAAACGAAGCAGGGCTTCCATTCGTCGCTGTATGGGAACTGTCCCAGTTCTGGGACAGTTTCCGGACCAGACGATAAAAAACACGTTTTTTGTTTATTTTTTTTGTCAAAATATTATTTTTTTATCGGTAAAAAATAATATTGTTTTGATTTATTGTTTTTTCGACGTTGATTTGGTACGGCGACGTTTGTTTTTATTTTTGCGATTTGTTTTGCGAAGATACCGTTTGTTTTGTCTTTTGCCTCCTCCGCTGGAGGTTGGTTGTTTATAATAATATTTAATTTCATATTCATTTGGTTTATTTTTTGGGTTTTTATATTTCCGAATTAAGTCTTGGAACATAGATAATTTCATCGGTGAATAGAGGTTTTCCAGTAATTGTATTATGCCATCATATTTATCAGTTATATTTTTTAACTTCTTTAAATTGTTAACATTATTTAAATCGTTTGAATACATTGCAATCTTTCCAAGATCTGTAATATACAATACAAAACGATATGTGTCATTCTTATTGTTATTGTTATATGTTACTTCAACTACGTGCTGCTTACCATCGTTAACTAATTTGTTTATATCTTCTTTACCAGTAAAATCATCAGATCCAATTGATACGACGTCAGTAACAAGATATACATTGTGACAATTAATTCCAGCAAAAGTAGTATCACATTCGATTTTATACGTTGTATCTTCATTTGTATTTGTATTTGTTAAAAAAAAATGATAAAAAACTATGGTTGTTGCATTGCTACTATAATTTTGTTTACCTGTTACTTTATATATTCCTTTATCTCCTCTATTAATTTTGCTACTGTCATTTATATACAATAAATCGTTGTTTTTAATATTAAATACTGACGTTTGTATATACTTATATTTTTTATCACCTATTATAACTGTATATTCGTCAGTTGAACTCATAATTATATATAATATATAATTATATAAAAAATACAATACATTATTTTTTATATTTCAAACACCTCTAAATATTTAACTAGTAAAAAAAAATAAAACAAAAATGGACCAAAAAGAACAAAAAGAAATGGAACGCTGCCAATATTTGCGCGAAGCCATTGACCAAAGTTGCGAAGCGTCTGCCCATACTTATTCCAAATTCTATTGCCAATATTTGACCGCCGTATACACCCATAATTGCGGATTTACGCCACGTAGTTTCATAGAATCGTTTCTAAAGCCGTCATTTGTTCCGGAGTCAAAACATCCGGATACACTACGCTAAATTCAATCACTAAATTCCCCGAATTGCCATCGCGGACCATTCCCATATTTGATATTACTTTTTTGAACCCCGGTTTGATGATCGTCCGGTTCGTCATATTATTTAATATCAACTGTTTTCCACTCGGATGAATCACTTCAAACGAAAATCCGCACAACGATTCCCGCAACGTCAATTGTTTTTTATACACCAAATCCATTCCGTGTCTCTCAAACATAGGAGAATGTTCTATAGAAACAATGAATTTGACGTCGCCTTTGGTGCCATTCGACGACGTGTTCCCGCAATCGCGCAAAACAATCATTTCTTTGTCGTCCACGCCGGGACTCACCGTCACGTCGATGGTGGCGTTTTCGCTGATTTTCAAGTTTTCTATGATGGACCATTTCTCTATTTCGACGGGGACCGTGCAGCCCGAATAGGCCTGTTGGAACGTGATGTGGACCGATTTGATGATGGGAGGCGGTTTCTGGAGATTTTGGCTAAATGTCGGACCTTGTCCAAACTGTGGTCCCGGAAATCCTTGTGCAAACCCAGGTGGAACGAATCCTTGGCCCGGAAATCCTTGACCAAACCCGGGCGGAAATCCTTGGCCGTGAAAAATATGGATATTCGGACCGCCAGGACCACCTTGACCCATGGGATGACCAAACCCGCCACTAAACATCATATTCAAAATGTGATTGATGTCCGCCATATCGTCCGGACCAGGACCACCATCCATCGACGTCGTCCGGAAAAACATCCCAGGTATGGTCCCATTCTGTTCCGCGTCGTAGATTTCCTTTTTCGCCGGGTCACTCAACGTCTCATAGGCCTCGTTGATTTCCTGGAATTTCGCCTGCGCTTCCGGCGCCGAATTCCGGTCCGGATGCCACTGGAGCGACAGGGCGCGATAGGCGCGTTTGATTTCGGCCGCGTCGGCCTCCTTGTTGATTTGGAGCGTTTCGTAATGGGTGGACGTTGTCGGCATTTGTATCTTAAAAAAAACAATATTTTTTCTATAGAATATTTGTTGTCTATTGTTTTATTTGATTTTGACGGGAGAACTATTTAGCCGCAAAATATATATACAAAATGGGAAAATTCAAAGCTCTTAGTGGCGGCGGAGGCGGAATCGGCGGTTCCGGCATTTTCGGTGGCGTGGGTGTCGGTGCCGTCGTCACCTGTAAATCCGAAGACACCAGTTGGTATTGCACACTGACCAAATTCTTTCATATGTTTTTCCAAATTATCGCGTTTTTTGCGGTCATCTATTTTATTTACGTTATCGCATTTCCCGCTCTCAAAAAATGGATGGGATGGAGATAAAATAATGTCTCTCAATCAAAAATAGGTAAAAATCAACATAAATATGAATCTCTATAGTATTTTATTTCCTTGTTCAATCAAAAAAAATAAAATACAAAAATACAAAAATACTAAAAATGTATAGCGAACCCACATTCATTTCCAAATATACTCCCAACCATTTGCGCGATTTTGAACTGGAGGATGGAACAAAACAACGCTATCCATCGGGAGACGACGTCGCCGAATCGAAAACCACCTATATTTTGAAAACGTTGATGGAAATCGGCGACCTAAATGTATTGTTGGTGGGAGGAATCAATTCCGGCAAAACGGCCATGTTGTATGCTCTGTTGCGCGAATACTATGGACTCGCGAGGAACGCCAGCATTCCCGAAACAAACGTGATGTTCATCAATAATTTGAAAGAACAGGGCATCCAATATTTCCGCAACGAAATGAAAACATTTAGTCAATCCAATTGTTCTATTTTCGGCAAAAAGAAAATCATCGTGGTGGACGACATCGACAACGTCCCGAAACAGAGCCAACAGGTGTTCCGCAATTGCATCGACAAATACAAATCCAATGTCCAATTCATTTCCTCTTGCTCCAATACACAGAAAGTGGTCGAAAGTCTCCAATCGCGACTCCATATTATCCGGTTGACGCCGCCGACGAAGAAACAAATGGAACTCGTATGCGAAAACATAGTGAAACGCGAAATCATACAAATGGACGAAGAATCGAAATCGTATTTGATCGAGAGGTCGAATGGCAGCATTCGCAATGTGATTAACAACCTGGAAAAAATGAAAATATTCGGAAACGAAGATATCATCATATCGGAAAACACCACGCGACAATTGTGTTCCAACATTTCGTTTTGTAAATTCGACGAATACATTCGCTGGTTAATCTCCGGCAATTTGAGAGAAGCCATTCGGACCATCAACGACGTCTACGATTACGGTTATTCCGTCATAGACATCTTGGAATATATGTTCGTGTTTGTCAAACAGACGGAACTGTTGACGGAAGACCAAAAATACGCGATCATCCCCCATATATGCGAATTCATTACCATATTTCATAATTTTCACGAACATCCTATAGAACTTGCTATTTTGTCGGGGAAAATATGCGATGCTCTCAAACACTCGTAAATTCGGTGGGTGAGTGTGCACGTGTGGTCGGTTCGGAACAAGACAATAAAGGATGATAAAAAGAAATATGTATTTAGATAATAGAATTCTTTTACATAGTTATTTTTTTGTTGATTTTTATTTCATTCAGTAAAAAAAAAGAATGGCCAGTCAAAATTTCCGTCGTCCTATTCCTCTTCAAATACTATTCGACCTTTTTGACCAAATTTGTCTCAAAACCGACAAATACTATTTAGTCGATTTGAATAGCTATAAGAAAATGATGTATATGGAACTGAATAAAAAATTCGTGGAGGACATTGTCGAGTATTATCACGCAGCAAAACAATTTTATGTCCGGCGCGAAATGACCTACAATTCGTTTATCAACCTTGTCCGACAGGCGTGTAAAATCAACAATTTAGTGGCAGAGAACCAAGTCCGTTATCAAAATTCAAAATACACTATAGAATATTTGGTTTATTTGCCTGAAACAATGACGGGAACGGTGACAACAACCACACCTCCGTCTCCGTAAAAACAAATCAACAAAACAACAAATCAAAAACAAAAATAATATTGTTCTATATCTATTATAGAACCATATTACTTACTGAAAAGATAAACCAGAAAAAAAAACCATATGTTATCGAACAAGACCTTGTATTATTTAGGCGCAATTGGCGTCGTCATGGTGGCCTCTTACGTGGGCAATAAATTCAAGGCCAATTTCGAAGAGAAAAACGACGAATACGAAATGATTCGCAAATATTTGTTGAACGATTCGCCTCTTGACGGCTACAAAAAACCGATCATTTGGATCCATTCGAAATTCGAATACAATGCACGGGATTGGCAATCGTTCGGATCGAGAAGCAGCACCGAACTCAATCAACCCTATATTTATGCCACCATCCAGTCCATTGTCCGTCATTGCGGGGACGATTTCCACGTGTGTCTCATTAATGATGAGAGTTTTAGCAAACTTTTGCCGGGCTGGGACGTGGATTTGACCAGAGTGGCCGAACCCTTCAAAGAACAGTATCGCAACGTCGGGTTGTGCGAATTGATTTATTTCTATGGAGGGATGGTCGTGCCCAACACGTTTTTGTGTTTGAAACCGTTGTTGCCGTTTTACGAGGAAAACGTGGCCGGCAACACGCCGTTTGTATGCGAATCTCTCAATCGCAACGTGAATTTGATGAAACAGGGGTCACGCAAATCGGTGTTTTTGCCCAACATTGGGTTTATGGGTGCACACAAGAACAGCGAAGTGGTGAAAAGTTTGCTGAAATTCATGAAAGGACATTTGGCCACGCCGCATTTTTCGGCGGAAAAGGATTTTTTAGGCGAAACGGAATATTGGTGTATGGACCGCGTGCGTGACCAGAAAATGCGACTGGTGGACGGCGCCGTCATTGGCGTCAAGTCCACGAAAGGAAAACCGATTTTAATCGAGAATTTGATGGAGGAAGAATATTTGGATTTGGATTCGAACTGTGTTGGTATCTATATTCCCGGCGACGAGATGTTGGCACGCACCAAATACAATTGGTTCGCCGTGATGCCCGTCGAAATGATACTGGAATCGCGGTTTATTTTGTCGAAATATATGAAAGCCGCCATCATTTCGGGATGTAGAGAACACATCCCCACCAATGTGTGTAAAACGATCGGCATCTAATTGTCCATTTTGCGAAGCAAAATGGACAGGATATTCACAGGCAAAATGATTTGAAGAAGTAGTGAAAGACCAAGCCAAAAATCACAATGAATAAGTATTTTTTAGGAGGCACATTTCACCTGTCTATTTTGCTTCGCAAAATCGACAGAATAATTGTCCGCCGCAAATTTGCCGAACATGAGTATCAATCCAATAATATACATATCAAACAAAACAATGATTCCATAATTCCAATCCGTCTCCACGGGAGGATAATATTGGTAACTCGACCACCATAATCCTATCGTCAATTGTGCTATCTGTAGACTCGTGATGTATTGTCGCAATCCGCGTGTTTGTATGTTAAATAGGGTCGTCAAGTAATACGAATACATTATCGTATGGACACCGGAATTGAAAATGCTACCCAACACGATTGCGTCAATATCATAGACATAACATAAATGCCAGAAAAACACGGCGCCAATATGATGGTATTTTTGTAAGAAAATCGGGTTCCGGCCTTTCACATAAAGCAAAAACGTGTCGAAATATTCGTAGTATTTCGATACATAAAACCAGAATATCAACCGTTTTATGCCGGGGTCAGACATATAATATCCACTTTGAACCACGAATCCATTGGCATACACTCTTTCGCATAACGATGCGCAAGTATATAGACTGAATCCTGCTAACGCCGTGTTATGGGCCATAGAAAAATATTTGACGGGAGCATCGAATTGGTAAATTTGTACTGATCGGTTTTCAACAAAACGGAGTTTCAAAAAATGCGACATTTTTAGATAAACATATGTGCCGAAAATGGGACACACAATCGATATCCACCACATTTTGTTGTTTTGTTTGTGTTTGGTTTCGTAATTTAAAAAAACAAATAATATTCCTATCGAATTTATAGTAATAGTAATATTATTTTTACGTGTTGTTGTTTTTATTAGGTTTTTTTCTTTTTTTTTGTTTGGTCGCTTAGTGTTCGCTTGTGGTCGCTTCGCTTAGTGTTTTCTAGCAGTGCGTCTGCGGTTGGTTTTTCCACGACCCTTAGGAGTCTTTTTCACATAGCCGAATTTACCCTTTTGGGCGAAATAACCGTGTTTCTCTAAACGTTTTTCTCTTTTGGCGGTGGCGTGCTTCACTTTGCTGACAATGCGCCCCCATTTGTTCATAAGCAAATCACTCTTGACGAGAAGACCTTCCGTCTTATATGCAGTTCCGTTCCAGACCTGTTGTCTAGAACCGAAAAGTTGAGGATACTTCTTTCCATTGATGTGGTAATGGCCGTCGGCTTGGCGTTCAGGACGTTTCATTTTTTTGTTTTGGATTTTATATACATTTTCATTATATATTTTTAGTTAGAGTGTCCTGTCCGTTTTGGAACAAAACGGACAACAAAACGGACAAACTAATCATCATTGATTTTGGGCGCTAAATAGAACGCAAGTTCCAGCGGGGTTTCTTCCGTCGACGATAACAATACGAATTTCAGTTTCATCGGCGTCGATTCGCTAAATCCGAGTTCCACCTCTTTGGATATTTTATGGTATTGCATGATATTGTTCAAATACGCTAAACTAAACGACAAATTCAACTTCCCACCTTCCTCAATGGCGAAAGAAGACAAATCATCGATGTTGATTTCCACGAACATTTTCCCCTGGTTGTGACTGTGCGACGCCAACAGGATTTTGTCTTCACTACACTGAATGTCCATCGTGTCACCAAACATTTTCAATTGATGAACGAGCCCATAGAAATGCGGCGACGACAACGACAGTTCCGCTTGGTAATCAATTGCCGGGATGTCCATCATTTCGGCATCCACGTCGACGAGAGGCATCTCGAAATGTTTGTCGAATTCCGCCTTGTTCTCACTCGTCAAATGAAACGTCAAATTGTCGTCGCCCTCCCCAAACAACAAATGGATTTGTTGGTTTTTCTCGCGAGCCGACAAAATGCGGTAAAACAACACCACATTCATTCCTATAGTGATATTCGCCGAGGAATTATGGTCATAACGTGCAAACCACGCATTTGGGATGCGGAGCTCCATGATGGCGACGTGACTGTTGTCGATACATTGAATATAGAGTTGATGCTTCTCGAACACGACGTTGATATGTTCCGTCATAAATTTGATATGCTGAAACAATGCACAAAATTGTTCGCATTTTTCGGGAGATTGAATCAAGATATCCATTTTTATTTTGGCTGGCTAATTGTTTTGGTTTGGTTTGAAACTATAATAATAATATAGACGGTCGTGTCTATATTATTTTTATGGAAAAACATAAAGATTTCGTGGATAATAATAATTATTGGCGGTTGGTCGCATTTCGAAAACAAACAAAAACAAAAAAAAAACAAAAATGAATCCAATATTGGGAGAATACACGCCAATTCGAAAAGTCGATATACGCACATCGGTTCCGGGGAAAGTATATTCCTATTACGGAAACTGCCCGAATATACCACTTGGAGCAGTGTTAGGTGTCTTGTCGCTGAAACGGCTGGTTTATATCGGCGATAGGAAAAACACAACTACGGAATATATGTGTAAGTTTTCGAATTATTGTGGTTATTTTGAGACGGACGACATGTTGTTGGAAATGGACGCGTAGAATTCGTCTAAAAATGCGCCGTTATGACCTTTCCCTAAATGAACAAGATTGTCCGAATATTCGTATTTTAGTGTCCCATTCTCTCGTTCGTATTTGCCATAAGGATACAAATACGTATATTCATTCGAAGAGGATAACTGGCTTAATAGAGCATTCACCTTTCTCGTATAACGGACACGGTCGGCGTCCGTGCCGACAAATGGAAATTCGTGGGTGATGGGACCGTTCAGACGTTCATACTCCGCCTGTTCCGTAGGAGGAATCACGCCTAACAGAATTGCTCTGGCTCCGGTGATCGAAACAACGTTTCGGACAGTCGCGACGTATTTTGTAACCAATTCTTGGATAATTTGGTCCTCGTCTCTTCCGGCGTCAATTTGACGCTGAATATGGCATCGACAGTCGATTTCACCATACACGAAACAGAGGATATCGTTGGGAGTGTGTCTTCGGGGATCGAAATTGGGTATAATTCGGTCTCTACCAATACGATGCATAGTGATAGAATACAATCGATGGTTTTGATGGGCCATATTTAGGTCGCGAAAACTGAAATCCGCGTGACTGTCTCCGTAAATATGTAACATTTTTGTAAAAAAAACAATTTTATATATTTACACAGATTTCTTCACTATTTTGATTTTTCCGCGCATTTCGGGAGGAATGAGCGGCATTAACATTTGCGATACATGGTCCATCGCGTCGGATACATTGTATAAATATAATCCGTCGATGTGTGGTATAAACCCGGTATTGCGGATTTCACACAACCGACTAAATAATACGACGAGGTCCTTGTATCTTTCCGCGGCGGAAAGGGTGAATCCGTCGAAATTGACGTGAAGAGAAAACCGGCCATTTTCCGTAGAGGTTCGACATTGAATACATAATTCTATAACACGTTCGACGATGTTTACGAAAATCCCCGGATGCGCGTATAATTTGAAAAAGGGATACTCGCATAACACTCGATTGTCTTGTATACAAAAGGTCCTTTCGAATAAATTGTCGAGAGGTATATTCTGACACACCGTTTCGGCACATTCGAATTTTTGTGTCTTTTTGAAAAATGTGTTTTTGCCTCCACGCTCTTGGTAAAATTGCGTCTGTGTGGTTTGAATATGGGCGTGCAAATTGTGGTCCATGATCACTGGTCCATTCATTTTTACTGTTTTGTCTGGATAATCTTTTATACTATTTTTCATAATAAAAAATTATGCCGATTGTTCCAATTCCAATTCTCTCTCCAGAGGCGTAGGGACAGCTTCGTCTTCCGCCGACAAAATGCGGATGCGTTCGTCCATCAATTTCTTATTGACATCCATTGTGAACGATTGGAGACTGAGCAACATGTTTTTGATGCTGGCCAATTCGTCGGCAATGATGTCGAATCGGGAACCATATTCCTCTAACAGTTCCTTTATGTTCGTCGGAATGTCAGGCAATACTTGTGTTTGTGATTGTGTGTCCGTTTGTGTTTGGGGAGCCGTTTGTGTTTCTTTCATGAAAGATTCGAGAATCAAGAGACGCTTGTCGACTAAAGCAATGACTTGTTGGATGGTTAGACCGGTGCCCGGTTGGCCAGGCATAGGAGGTTGGCCAGGACGACCGGGAATGGCAGAAGGTGGAGGAGGTGCGGATTCGACACCGGAACGGCGTTTTCGGGCAGAGGCTAAAGCAGAACTACTCATCGGTTTTTTCGGATTGTTTTGTAAGATGATTTATATTTTTTGACGCGAGTTTTATTTATGTGGTTTTTGCGCGACGATGATTTTGTTCTTTTTCTACGCGACCGTTTGGATTTTCCTCCCCTTTGGGGCCAAACGTACAGGACGAATTTAGCCCATTTTTGGGCAAAAATGCTCCATACAACCCGGGTTCTCAACTCAATTTAGCTCATTTTTGCCCATTTTTAAAACCATAAAAAAGTGTTTAAAATTTTTTGAGCAAAAATGAGCTCCAACTAAATTTAGCAAAATTTTGAGAATATCTTCATGAAATAAATATAAAATGACAGAAGAAGTCAAATAGGGCTCTATGACCTCAATGGGTATGGGGAACGCGGCGGCCCCAATTAAATTGATCCAGATTTCGCTATGTACTACGATATTTAGTGTCAAGGTTAGGTGCTTTACTGCCGGGCCCAGGTCCTCGCTACAAGTAGCGAATTCACAAGTACTGGTGACAGTGTCGGTTGCTAAGGTCTTCTTCATCATGTTTGTATTCCTGGATCTCTTGTGAAATTGCGATTTGCCTCAGAGAGATATAGTCTGATGACAGGTAGAAACTCGCAAGGATATTGTATCGCCTGTGCTGTGCAGTTCTCATCCAATCATATCAATTTCATAAATTTAACTATGAAAATAACTACTATTATCATTATCTCGCTTCATTTCTGTAAGTTTTAATTCCTTCTGGGCAACCATTCATCAAACTACCTTCGAATCCTCACTCCTGGTGTAAATTTTGATAAAATGACATAAATTTGTGCAGCGATTAAACGAAATTTGACGTAGTCAACTAACCAACCTCCCTTAAAACAGTATTCTAAAGTTTATGCATATACTTATCATATGTTATTGTCGCAATCCATGTAATTATATATCATATCACCTTAACATTTGTATCCTCAAAATTTACCTGTACGTAGGAAACCACTCAAAAATCGGCTAAAATCAGATAAGGCGCTGTACGTATTGGTGGAGCTCATTTTTGCCCATTTTTGGGCTAAATTCGTCCTGTACGTTTGGCCCCTTTGTGATGACAACGAATTGTAATAATCAATCATAGATGTGGATAATTCATTCAAATCTTTATTTGTTTTCTCGTTATTTGTGGGTATAATGTCATCTATTTTAATAGAACTTATTAATTTGTTTATATTAGAGTTTGTTTTATTTTTGCTGTATTCTATAGCTATATCAAAATTTGCGTTAAATATTGAGGATTTGAATTTTCCATTATTATTTTTGAATTTTATATTATAATGAACAGTATATTCGTTCAAAACAGTATATTCGTTCAAAACAGTATATTCGTTCAATTTGTAATAATTTTCAAGTAACACAATAGATTTTTCAAACAAACACATAAACATAACAAAAAACAACATAACTCTATCTGTATTTGTTTTTAGCGTTTCAGCAAATATTTCAAGTCTTTTGTCATACATCTCTTTTATTTTATTTTGTTTTTGTTCTTCGGGATCCATATTATTGTAAAAATACCATATGTAATTAATGTTATTGTGAAATAAATAATCATGTGCCACATTATCAACAATATTTGAAGACATGCTTTCAGTCCATACATATCCCACACAACTTACCACCATTCTAGTTAACGTGAATTTTACATATTTTACAGGTGAAGGCATTTGATGAGAAAAAATAAAAAACAAATACGATTTACATTCTTTTATACATTTAAACAATAAATCATATAGTTCTCCCGAAAAACTATAAATTAAATTTTTTTCAATATGCTGGTTTAAATTATAATTTAGGTCATTTTTGTTGTAATTTGGATTAATTTTTATGTAATATTTAAAATATTCCAAATATAAATCAACATATTTGTCATAATCAAACTCAGATAAACATTCGTTCCACAACGTAAATAATTTATCAACATCATTTGAATTCGTATTTAATTTTGTGACATATGTATCTTTATTAAAAACATTATCACCATATGTGTTATTATAGAATACTGTATCTGTAATATTATTCGCTTTTAATTTCGGTTCATTCAATGTACACTTTTTCTTATAGCATCTTAATGTTCTTCCCATATTGGCCAAATTTGCCAAGAAAAAATAGGGACTTTTTCTTGTTAATTCCAATTCTCTCCATTTTTTCATGAAAAGACCAAAATCCGTGGACAGCAATTCCTCTTCCTTCAAATGAAAGCCTTTTGTGTCTGTTTTTTCATTATGTTTGAGAGGAATGTATTCCGTTTGTATTTTATCATAAATGGACTCGTCTAACAACTGTTCCTGATCAATTAAAACCAAATAACTTTGAACAATATCGTTATTGTATATTTTATATCTTTTTAAGGCCATTCCTTCAATTGGAGACTTGGTCAAATTAATTATGTTTGTATCAACAATTTGTTGGATTGCATCCTTTTTTTGTTCGTCGGTATTTGTTTGTCGACAAACAACTTGTATACTTTCCAATATTTCATGTATTCCAAGTGGAACGGATTCTGATGTAGTCTGTTTTTGAGTAGGAGTTGATGTTTCCGTGTGTGGGGTTGATAATTTTCTATGTGATGATGATCGGCGGTGAGATGGTTTTGTAGCTGTAGGTGTAGTAGGGCGAAGTGTTTTTTCTGGGGTTTTTGGAGGTGATTTTTGTTTTGTGGGTGTTGTGGATTCTTGTTTAGTATGTGTATTGCCAAAATACGCAACATTACCCTTTATATCCAGGTAAAACCCTTTTGTATTATCATATTTGCCTTTTTCACATTCGATGCCTATAACGAAATTATCTTTAAGGTTATATAAGATGCCTTTACCATCTAATTTGCCTTCTTTAAAACCACCTACATATATGTCTCCTTTATTTATATCTATAGAAGAATTCAAATGATCAATGGAACGTATACCCATTTTTTTATTGAAAACCGATACCCCGAATCCATCGGGTTCATTTTCTGTATTTGTCTCGCCTGAATAATAATATTGGTCCTTATATAGGGTTGCATTTTGCGTTTGATTATCATATAATGTGAATATTTCGTAGGGTTCAGTATATAAGAAACGGCTTGTAGTAGTGTGTAACATTTTGTCCTCTTGCCAAACCCCGTTTATAATAGTCTTTATGTCTATATTAATATATGTTCCAGGTCCATCCATTTTGCCATTTATAAAATGGCCAACATACATGTTTCCATCTTTGTATAAGACCACTCCGTTGTCATCGTCAGGTTGATTATCAATTGTTTTGCCCACGTAATACCCCTCATTCTGATTATTAGAATTACGAAATTTCATTGCTTTTTTTGGATTTCCACCTAAATACGTTTTTCGCGTTTTATTGGAACGCAATTTTAAACGTCGAGTTTTCATTGTATAATATTGTATAATATTGTATAATATTATATAATGCTATCTCTTTCTCTCTTCTACGCCACAAACGGCAATTTGATTTCTTTTCCATATCGATACGGTTCCGTAAATTGAACGTCCTCCACGTTGATTTGGTCAAAGGGTCGCTCCTGTATTGTGTCGGACACGCGGATTTTCGGGAAAGCCAACATCGGCTGCTCGACCTGTTCTTTCAATCCGTCTATATGAGATTCATAAATATGCGTGTTCCCCATAAAATACACGAACTCGTGCGCCTCCAATCCGCAATATTTCGCCAACAAATGCGTCAACAGCGAATACGACGCTATATTGAAGGGGACACCGAGCCCCACGTCGCAACTCCGTTGATACAACGCGCAACTCAGTTTGGTCCCGCACGATACGTGGAATTGCGCCAAAATATGGCAAGGCGGCAGCGCCATCTTATCTAAATCCATCGGATTCCACGCACTTAAAATAATTCGGCGGGAGGCGCGTTGTTGCGGGTCTTTCAATGTATCTATGATTTGCTGGAGCTGGTCTACTCCTTGAAAGACGTGTTTTGCACTTTCTGGGTCCATTTGCCCCGCTACAGTTGGGTCATATTCGTCCAGTTCTGCTTCGTTCAAACGAAGCGGAGCTTCCGAACCTTTCTGTATAGAGCCTGTCCTAGGACAGGCTCGTATACAGTCATAATCGGCGCCGAAATGCCGCCATTGAAACCCGTAGACTGGGCCCAATACTCCCTCCGGATATTCGTGGAGTCCACGCCCGTCCAAAAAGGCACGATTCGCATTCCCGTCCCAAATATGGACGTTTTTGGCCTGTAAAATGCGGGCGTCGGTTTCTCCGCGAACAAACCATAACAATTCCTCTAGACACGTTTTGTAGGCCACGCGTTTCGTGGTCAAGAGAGGCAGGGTCCCGTCCTTGAGACTAAAACGCATCATGTTGCCGAATTTGACGAGAGTGGTCCCATTGCGGCCGACTTCTCGGTCGCCGTGGTCCAAAATGTCGCGGACTAACTGTAAATACTGGCGTTCTTCGGACTCCGTTTTTGGTATTGGATTTGGTTCCGGATTTGTGTAGTTTGAAATATAATCCTCGACGGAATTACAACAAGAAAAAAGAGAGGAATAATGCGGCATTTTTTTTAAACAACAATTATAATAATCTGTATCGACCCTATTTTTTTAAGTCGGTTCGACCATTCTCTCTCTCATTAAACATTTTCAAAAACGAAAAAAAAACTATTTTTTTGTCCAGACATAAATATATTCCGTATATGCGTCGCCTTCTTTCGGCCGCCGTTCTTTTTTCTTGAGAGGCCGCTTCGATGTACACGGTCCCAATACCCGTTTTGCCACGCGTTCATACACTTCTATAGGAACATTGATCACGTAATGCCCGCCGGGCTGTAGGTGGGTCCACGTTTTTTCGAACAAGGGAGCGTAAAAGTCGCGGTCCCATTCGTCTTTTGTCCGTGTGGGTTGGCCGGTGTATTGTTCGATGTCATAATACGGCGGCGACGTGAATACCATGTCATATTCGTATTGGGAATAATCGACGGTGAGAGCGTCCTGGAACAAGAGCGTCGGTTCGGTTTTTTGGCCAGTCATTGATTGGCCGTCGAGGAATTTGACGAGGTCTTTGTAGGGACGTTTCAAACGCGTGTTCTGGTCGATGCCGATATATTTCGGCACGCCGATGGCATAAGCGCCGACGAGCCGGCCGCCCCAACCCATCGTGGGGTCGAGCACGCATTTCGGTGCAAATTCGCAGTAATATTCCATGGCGACGAGAGGTTTGAAGATTTGGATGGCACCGAAATAGAACCGGGCCAAATTATACCACATTTTCTCTTTCGCGATGTTCGGCGTCGTCGATTGGCTGAATTGGATGAAATTGCGCACATAGGGTCGTTTGACGAGAGAGGCACGATTCGCCCAAATATCGTAGAAATTGAGACCTTCGTGTCCGGCTGTATGGATGCGTTCTTCGAATGTATATTGGTCCACGACGCGGTTCCCTGTCAATACGTGCGCCGACGTCCGTTTAGCTAAACAACCAATTTCCGCCAATTTGCGATAATCTTGCTCGATTTCCTCTTGCGTGTAATGACGGACTTTGTGTGCGAGTCGGCGCGTCGACCCGCGGAATTTTTTTAACGGGGGTCTTATTTTGTGTCGTTGCGTCGCCATTTTTTTTATACTATAGAGTCAAAATAAATAAATTCGCTAATAGTATAATCAATATTCAAAGAAAAAAAAAATGGACATTCTCCAGAATAAAGCCGATGTGGGAGGCGGCAGAACATTTTTCGGCCACGTTTTCAATACAAGCGAAGACGCCAACGCCGAAATCCTGAACGCGTCGCAATATTCTCTTTTAGCCATTGTTCCCGTCGTTGTATTAAACAAAATCGTCCAGAAATTCGTGCCGGAAGCCGACCCCGACAAATCGACCCTGGAACTTTTAGTCGAAGTGGTTCTCCAGATTTTAGTGATGTTTATAGGCATGATTTTCATCCACCGCATTATTACCTATTTCCCCACCTACAGTGGATACAAATATGATTCTATGGTATTGACCCACGTCATTTTGGCGTTTTTGGTGGTCGTGTTGAGTCTCCAGACAAAACTCGGCCTCAAAGTCAACATTTTAGTCGACCGTGCTTCCGATTTATGGAACGGGACCGGCGGCGACACGCGCAAACAGGGCGTGCGTAACCGCGTGCGATTTAGCGAAGGTATGTCCGACCAACACATGTCCAGTCAAGCCGATTATTTGGACAGTGCCGGTGCCCAGTCGTCGATGTTTCCTCCCGCTCCCGTCGCCACGACGCGACCCACCACAGGAACATACGATACGATGATGCGTGGTTCTCCCTCGACTGCAGCACAATCGTTCGGACCCATGGCGGCCAATTCCGTTTTGGGAGGCAGTGCTTTCGGCAGTTTGTTTTAGTGTCTGGATTAGAACAAAAACAGACATTTGTTTTTTTTTGTTTTTGAAAATACAAAAAAAACAAAAAATAAAAAATAAAATTCCTATAACATATTGGTTGTCATGGTCAACACATCGATGTTGGTGTTGGGACCGACCGCCAACATTTTTGCTGGACGCGTATTGTCGGGCGAAAAATCGGGAGTGATCGGTATGGCCAAAATAACGTAGGTTTTATTGGGAGATTCCATGTCCAAAAGTAATGGTTGATTTGGAATTATAGCAAGTGGTTGTTCTGTTTGGTTTATTGGTGTTTGTGTTGGTGTTTGTTGTTCCATTGGTGGTTGTGTTAGCGTTTGTTGTTCCGGAGTTTGTTCTGTTGGTGTTGGTGTTTGTGTTTGTGTTTGTGTTTGTGTTTGGTTAGGTTGTGTTTGGTCAGGTGGTGATTGAGGTTGGACAATTCCATTTTTCAAATCCTCATAATATTTTTTAAATTCATCTCGAGTGTTAAACTTACGAATATGGTCTTTAATATGGTCAAATTCATATTGTCCATAATTCTCAATAAATTTAGATTTTAATTCATTGTATATGTCTTCATATTGTTTTTGGTCCATATTTTTCCTATGATCAAAACTGTAATCTCCATATAAATCCATAAATAGGCCTTGTACGTCAGAGTCGGTCAGTTCTGGTAGCTGAACTGTGGTTGGTTGAACTGTGGTTGGTTGAATGGCTGCTATGGACGCATCTGTTGGTTTTTTGCTAAATGGATTTTTAAATCCCGAAAATGCTTTTCCTATGGTAGAATTGGCTAATACAGATTTGGTGGAATTCAACGCGTTGCTGGCGGAATTCGCTTGATTCGTCAATCCGGCTTTATTGATGGCAGCACTGGCAAGATCCGACCCCTTCTCTAAAGCGTAATTCCCTGCGTTTTTAGCCATTCTCCCCGTAAAATTAGCAGCACTTTGAGCATACTGTTTCATTTCTTCACGGGCCTGCGCTTTTTCTTCGGCTGAGGCACCCAATCCAAGTGCTTTTCTCGTTCGGTTCAACCCTTGTGCTGTTTTTTTGGCACCAAGATAAGTTCCATATCCAGTTCCGAGAGCAGCTCCGGTCGCCAATCCAAGCCCCACAACAGGTGCAGCTGCAGCAGCATATCCAACCCCCGCTATGGTTCCATTTATTGCTTTTGCTGCTTTTACAATAGAAAGATCAGATGCACGAAATTCCCCCACCAACCCTCCTCTCATTTTTCTTTTTTTCGTTCGTCGATTACGAATGTTTTTTTCCATCGGCAACAAATATTTCTACTATAGGGTCATATTATATAACAATATGAATTACGATTTTATTCGCCCCGACCTAATATTCACCTATTGGATTTACGTATGGTTCATTGTCTACGTGATTGCAGCTAAACTGACTGGTGGTGACACTACTAAACCGTCCATCGTGCCCAATCCTGCATTCGCTCTTTTGGTCGGCATTCTCGAAAACGTGTTCACTATCGGATACATGATGTATGTAGGCGCGTCGCGTATTGGATGGTTTATTTTGGCCGTCGTTATAACAAAAATTATACCGTTTTGGATAGTGTTTGAACCGAACCGATTATTTAGCCGGACACCGATGGTCGATACGGTTGTATTATTTGGTGCGTATACGGTGTATTTGTTAGTGCTGGGGACCAATCCTCTCGACGTATATCGGCAAATCCTGAGGTCGTTCGAACAAGACCGAATTCGAACACCGTTTTATTTTATTATGAACCAGTTCGAACGATTACAGTTGCACAAAAATATTCTCACGGAACGCTAGTTCCGTGATTAGCAGTTGTATTTCATGACCATTTGTGCATTGTCGGAATACCCGTCCATCTGTTTTCCCCATCTTTTCGTGGGTCCGATCCACATGTCATTGCGCTGGAGGTCGCGCCACACAATGTCGTTGGCGTATTCCCAATGGTGCCCCGTCTCCAGCAATTTCGGCATCGCGGATTCATACAGGTCGATGAGTGTCTGGAAATAATGCGACCGAACAATGTAACAGCTCGCTGTTTGAGCAAACAGAATTCGAAACAATGTACTAGAATCATCAAACGCGGTGGTTTTCTCGCGCAAATTGTAGGCACCCATAAACACGTCCCAACCCAGATTGTCGTTTCCACAAACAATGTTCCTATAGCCAAACCAGAATTCTTCGGGAGAAAGTTCGAACTCGAAATCGTCTTCTAAAATCCAGACTTGGCTCCATCCTCTCGATTGCGCCATTTTCAGGACGGCCATATGACTCTGGCCGCACCCCCAAACGCCGAACCCGGGGTTTGCAACGGCACTGAATCGTTCGGCGACCAGACCGTATTTTTGGAGCTGGGCCTCCATGTGTTCGCGACGATCGACGCGACTGTCTAAATTAATGTAGACAATAGGAATTTGGTTTGTTTGATCCATTTTGATTGAGATTGAGATTGATTTTTTTTGTAGTATCTATTGTTGTTTTTTTTATATTGATTGTTGTCCGTTTTGTTGTCCGTTTTGTTGTCCGTTTTGTTACCCACAAAACGGACAGGGAAAAACAAAACAATACAAAATTGAAATGATTTTTTTTTTGAATTTTTTTATATATAAAAAAATATCAAGATGTCGCTTGTTGTAAACGCACACAAACAACTGCTTGTGTATGATTATTACTCGCAAATGTATATCGAATGGTATCGTTCTATAAACCCATCGACGGTGGCAGAGTTCGCCGGAATGTATATGAACGATTATTCCGTGGAAGTAGTGCAGTTCGACCGATTCAGCGCCACGGGGAATTATATGGTGCGAATGATCGTATCACCAGTGTATCAATTGGGTGGCAAAGAATGGATAGTGATTCTCGATGCCAGGGGTAATGTTCTGAAACAAACCGAACTCGCATAATTTGTCCTCATCAATAAAAAGTTGTTTATTTTTTTTTTATTATAAATAAAAATATAAACAAAAACATATACAAATATACAAATATACAAAATATACAAAATATACAAATACAATGGAAGATAAATCCACGAATTATATTATTGTGAATAAGGCGCAGATAGGAAAGGCGTATATATATGTTGGATATCGCGGTCTTACTTCACAAAAACTATGCGCCGGAACGTTTTTGGGAAAATTGATTTCGATGCGAGTAGCCGGTTCGTCCGGAACCGGAAATCAAGAGCCGTATTTTGAAATGGTGTTCGACCATTGGAGAGGAAACATGGACTGGGACGAATCATTGAAACCACTCGAAACAAAAGAATGTTGGACGTAGTCACCTGTCCATTTTTTATTGGCGGTCCCTGACCGCCAAATAAAAAATGGACAATTAAAAACCCATCATCTCCAACTTCTGAACCGTGCGTTGGAAATTCGCCTCTTTTCCCAATCCGTCGAAAATATAATCGGTGCCCGACCCCGTCTCATTTTTCTTGATTTGTTTATACACCTCGTCGATTTTCGAAACCACATTCTCGAGTGTCGCCATGTTCGCCACAATTTCAATGTTCGAATGGACCTGCTCCGTCAATGTTTCTATAGCCATATACAACAAATAACGTCGCTTTTTGGCGGCGGCGGTGGTATATTTCGCACAAAAGAGTTTCAATAGCGCGCCCAATATTTTCCCTATAAACACGTCGTTGATGCGATCGCGTTCCGCCAAAATCGCGTCCCAAATAAACCAAATGATATCGCCGCGGTATTTCAACTCCACCGAATAATTGCGCGGCACGCATTTTGTCGGCCGTTTGTTCGATTTGCTTATCGTATCGAAATCGATCATCCATTCCACCCAATAACAACACGTCGACATGTTTTTCCGGCGCAATTCAAACACGAATTCGTTCACGGGAATCAGGAGTTCGCGCGGGTCTTTCTCCTCGAACAGCGTGTTGGCGTAATCGGCGCGGTCCGCTTTTAATCGCTCGCCCATCTGCGTAATGTCGAACTCCTCCTTCTTCACGATTTTCGTCGTCTCGAAACTCGGTTTTCTCGGAGAAAGCGTCAAATTACATATGAGCTCGGCGAACAAACGGCGCACGGTCGGATTGTTGCGGAGCTGGATTTCGTTGGAAAACAGGCGTTGGTTCATGATGTTGGTGAATACACTATAGCGCATTTCGACGTAAATCGGCATTTTCGCGTTGCCTAAATGGATGTGTTTGGCCATAAAATGGAAAATGTTCTCCCAGAGGTCCGTGAACTGGCCGGCGCAAATCAATTCGGCGGCCCAATAACACGCTGGTTCAATCCGTCCTTTGATCATGTTTTGGAGAAATTGTTTGCGGACGTCGGTTTTCTTGAATCCGGAAAAAGATGTGCCTTTGAATTGGGGAGGAAGACGCAGGTCGTCGATTTCGGCATTTGAACTCATTTTTTTTGGTTATATTATTCACGAAAAAGGTTATTTGGATGATAAACGCCTTGTTCGTGTTTTAGTGTCTAGTCCGGAAAACGTCCCAGTTCTGGGACGTTTCGGACTAGCAGTTATGGACAGGTCCGTATGTGTTAAAAACACATACGGACTGGACATTAGAAAAAAAAAATATTTTCACGAAAAAACATAAATACGAATGTATAAATACAAATATCTGAGAGAAAAGGGAGATAGTATGTTTTTTTATTAAAAAAAAATCCAAATTTTAAAGACGGCTAACAAAAACAAAACAAAAACCAAAAATGACCAATTTTTTCGAATCGTTGGAAAACATCGTTATCGACAATGTGCGACTGATGCTGATGCAGACCGTGAACCAGAACCGTCCCATAAACCATTACGTGTTCTATTTCATTGGGTTCATGGTTTTCCGGTCCGTGTTCTTTAAAGGCCATTCGTCCATTTTCTCGTTCAAAACGTTCGTCCGAACGTTACATTCCATTTTATGCACCGACCGCCTAAAAACGCTCTACGCCAATTTGAAAACCAATAGAATATTTTCTATAGAAACGTTGCGATTGTTGAATTCGTTCTATAAGAAAAATCAAGTCATTTTAACCGGAAATGTCGTCCAGACGTCGTCCACTTACAACGCGAAAATTATGTGTAGTGCGACGAATTTCACGAACACGTTCGTCGCCGTCGCAAAATACATCATTGAACGTAGAGCCGATGACCCCGAATTGAGACAAATCATGGAATGTAACTTCCGTTTTAATGCCGGATTACAGTCGGACAAACGCCGCGAATACGACGACAATCGCGACAACCAAAACGAAGAGGACAACGACGCGGACGAAACAGAATCTGCACGTAAACGCGAAATGTATCTTTCGTCGTTTTTCGTGGACCAATCCGAACCGATTTTATTGGACGACGACAAAGAAATCCACTGCGAGATTTGTATGGAAACAGAAGACAATTCGAGCAAAGAAAGTTCGTCGACGAACAAAAACACGACAATCACGTTTTACATATATTCCTATAAAACGCCCGTGAAAGAAATCAAAGAATTCGTGGATGGTCTGTGTATTGAACACATCCAACGGGAGGAATCCAAAAAAATAAACAAACGGTTTATTTATACGTATGACGACGAAGAATATTGGTCCGAACACAAATTTGTTTCTATGAAAACGTTCGACAATTTGTTTTTCGACAACAAAGAGGAAATCTTGAAAAAAGTGGACTTTTTCTTAAACAACAAAGACTGGTATCAGAAAAACGGAATCCCCTATACCTTGGGCATTGGTCTCTATGGTCCTCCGGGCACGGGCAAAACCAGTTTCATCAAAGCGTTGGCGAATTATACCAACCGACACATCGTCTCGATTCCACTAAAACTGGCGCGAACCAAAACGCAATTGGAAGAGATGTTTCGCGAAGACTATTATGTAAATCATTACATTGACTATAATAAAAAAATCATCGTCATGGAGGACATTGATTGTATCGGCGATTTCGTTTTCCAGAGAAAAGAAAGAGACCAGAGAAAAGAAAGTGACCAGAGAAAAGAAAGTGACCAGAGAAAAGAAAGTGACACAATCCAAAGAACCAAACAAAAAAAAGAACCAGAATCCGATTCCGAATCCGAATCCGAATCGGAATGCGACGATAAAATCGCATCGTCTTCGTCGTCCAAAGATAGAAAATATAGAAAATATAAAAAAGAGAATAAAGACCGCCATGATAGTGATCCTATGGCGATTACGCGGCCGACACTGGATGATTTATTGAATTTAATCGACGGCATTATCGAAAATTCGGGCCGCATTATTGTCATTACTTCGAATTACTATGAAAAATTGGACAGCGCTTTAGTCCGCCCGGGACGAATCGACATTACCTTGAAACTCGACAATGCGTCCCGCGACGTGATTCAATGTATGTATAAACAATACTATGGAGAGGACGTTCCGGAAGAATACGTCGAACAAATCCCGGACAAGGTTTGGTCGACGGCCGAAGTCGTGAACAAATACGTTCTCAATACAGAAAACAAAATAGGGTTTTTACAATCGGTATGTGCGCCAAATTCGCCGAACTGAAACAAATCCAAATACATATAAACACTTTATATTTATTAATTATATGTATAATCAAAAAAATCAATGGAATCCAAATTAGTAATTCCTATAGAAAATATATTTGCCGTAGCGAATCGACGTGATTCGGGTGTCATTGAACTTTATTTTTGTTATTCTATTACGGATGCGAGCGGCAATGCCGTGTATGTTCGTATTTCAGTGCCCGACGAGGTTTCGGTTTATGCGCCGCGCATTGGCAAAATAAACACGTCGTTTGATGGAGGACTTAGCTACGTATTGGGACTACACGATGAATATACGGTGAAATACCGCGATACGACAATTGTGATTTCTCCCAAAACCATAATGGACATTACCGTGAATAATATTCCTATGGGACATTTATAACAAAAAATTGAATGATTTTTAATTTCACCGAAAGGTGCGGTTTTAAATCTTCAAGGGTGTAAATTATCTATCGCACTCAACTTTCTATTTCTAACAATGCCCATCGTTACCAGATCAATGTCTAAGGCTATTGCCGACAACAAGGCTATTGCCGACAACAAGGCTATTGCCGACAACAAGGCTATTGCTAAGGTCGCCAAACCCAAGACTATCAAACCCAAGGCTCAAGTGAATTTGCTTAGCGACCCCGAATTTGTGCCTGCTCGCAAATGCTCTTTGAACAAAAAATCATATTAAAAATATATAATTTATATTATATGTATAATCTTTTGTAATTTTTTTTTTCATGTCAACAAATATTGTATCATTGCAAAAACAATTGGAACAAGTGAATAAAGAAATGGATTCATTGTCGAAAGATTACACCGAAGTAGGTGGTTCGCGCTAGTTCGCACTTCGTGCTTATCGCGCTCACCAGGATATTTTATTGTGTGCCTTATCCAGAGAGAACTCTAATGTCCAGTCCGTATGTGTTAAAAACACATACGGACCTGTCCATAACTGCTAGTCCGAAACGTCCCAGAACTGGGACGTTTTCCGGACTAGACACTAAATATTATCTGGTGCTGGTGAACCATAAAAAAATAAAAAAATAAAAATTGAACATATTTTATTTTGTATTTTTAATAAAAAAAAATACAAACACTATTGCTATTACTATGTTTTTCGAACACGCGGCTCCCGTAAACGTTGCTCCTGTCGTATACGAACCGTTCCGTAACGTCGACGGACATTTGGTCGATTCTGTTCGAGGAATCGACGATTCGAACGGAATCAAATGTGGATGTGGTTCAAAACACGTGTTTAGAACAAGAGCCAGTCTAAAAACACATTTCGGGTCTCAACAACACAAAACGTGGATTGCCTCTAGAAACGCCGCCGCCACGCAAAATCCACACGTGGAAATGGACGATTTACATAAAGAAATCGAAGAATGGAAAAACACGGCAAGTGAATATCTTCAACGTGTAACCCGTCTTGAAAACGAAAAATTGGCGCTCGTCACCAAAATCGCGGCGAGAGACAAACAAATTAAATTGTTGACCGAATACATCAATATGGCGTCGTCGGAGGAACACACCTCCGAAACGATTTCTTCTATAGATATGTAAAAAAAAAGATATATTATTATATTATTTATTATGTATAAAATCAAAATAATCAAACAAACCATTTTTTTTATTGTTCCACAATCAATCGCGGGACCACATTGATTGCCTGTAATTCCTGTGACATCAATTTAAACGCATAAGGTATGGCCACTTTGGCAAATTCCGTGCGGTTGTCGCAAGTATTACATTTATGTATCATGAATTTTGCCATAGGGTTGTGTTTCGATGAATTGTCGCCATCGTTGTAGGCCGCGAGCATTCCACATTTTCGGCAAACAAATGCGCTATATTTGTCCGAAACGTCAAACAACCGTTCTTTACAGAAATACGACATTCCGTGGGCGATCATCACATCGCGCTCCATCTCCCCTATGCGGAAGCCGCCGTCTCGCGATCTTCCCTCCGCCGGCTGTCTCGTCAAATTCACCATCGGACCAAACGCGCGACTATGTTGCTTGTCGTTCACCATGTGTTTCAGACGCTGGTAGAAACAGGGACCAATGAACGTCGCCACTTCCATTTGTTCGCCGCTCAGTCCGTTATACATGATTTCGTTGCCGTAACTCTCGAATCCCGTCTTCTGTAACTCTTTTGCGATAGACGCAATATCGAGGTTACCGAAACTCGTTCCGTCGCCGAAGGCGCCGAGTTCCAGAAGTACTTTTCCCAACAACGTCTCTTTCAATTGGGCAATGGTCATGCGACTCGGAATGGCGTGTGGATTGATGATAATGTCGGGTCGCAATCCGTCTTTCGTGAAAGGCATGTCGCATTCCGGAATGATGTTGCCGCACGTGCCTTTCTGCCCGTGGCGCGACGAAAACTTGTCCCCATACACCGGCTTTCTAAGAGCACGAATACGGACTTTCGCGAAATTGTAGCCGTCGCCGTTACGCCCCGTGTAATTTTTGTCTATATACGACTCTTCGTGGGTGCGATACGTCTTGCTCTGGTCGTCGAATTTCTTCACTTGCATCGGGTCGTTGCGGTTCTCTTTGATCGGAACCACTTTCGCAATAATCACGTCGCGGTTCTCCACCAACGTGTTTTCGGGAATGAACCCCTGGCTGTTCAACTTCCCATAATTCGCGATTTTAATACCATTTGTGCGCGGTTCGTCCGGTTTACAACGGATGATCTCGTCGCGAACGATATTCGTGTCCTCGTCCTTCTCCGTGTGATAAATCGTCGCCATGAACAGCCCACGGTCGATGGAACCCTTGTTCACCAACACACTGTCCTCCTGGTTGTAGCCCGTGTGTGCCATAATCGCGACGTGAATCGTGTTGCCGGAAGGCACTTGGTTCAAATGGAGGAATTTCATCAGACGCGTGTCGACCAGGGGTCGTCCCGGGTTCGTGAGCACATAGGACGTCTTGTCCATACGTTGGTCGAAATTCGTAGAATATACACCTATCGCCTGCTTGCCCATAGCACAATTCGATACCATGATGTTGTGGCGCGTCACGAAGAACGAATGGTTGCGGCTTTCCGTCTCCAAACACGACACCGGTTGGGGTGGCAACAATTCATAGGAATCCACGTAATCGAGGTGAATGTCTTGAGGACCCGTGCGACACATGATTTGGAGATTTTTATTGATAATATACGTAATTGTCTCCCATCCTCCGTTCGGTGTCATGAACTTGTGGTCTTCGGTCACCACCAATTTGCGACCCGCGCGAGTCCAAATACGCAACACCAATTTCGTGCTCGGTTGAATAAAATGGCCTACGACGCGCGTCGCCGAGACACGATGCGATTGCGGATGGAACGACTGAATCTCGTCGCCGATACGAATGTGTTTGAGCGCCTTATACGTGCCGTCCGCCATCCAAACCAATTCTTCCGGACCGAAACATTGATACGTGTTTCTCGGTGCCTGGTTGTGTTCGGGGAACGGAATACACGACGCCAACACACCGAAAATCGTGCTCGGATGGATTTCGGAATGGGTATACCGAATGCGCAAACTCGGGTCTTGTAAATACCCGTCCTTGGCACGCATCGCAATCATCAGCGTGTTTTGTTCTTCGGGGTCAATATACTCTATCACCGATTCGGGAATGCGACAATTCGTGAGCAAGTCGTTCCAACTGAGTTCTCCCGTGGATACGCGACGAATCGTGTCGAGAGTCAAAATCGCTTTGTTGTTTTTCACGCGCAACACCGGACGCGTCAATCTCCCGCCGTCGTTACAAATACGAATCTCCATTGTCTTGTAATCAAACACAATCGACGTATAGATATTGATAATGCCGCGGTATTTTTTGTCCTTCATTTCTTCATAGAGAGTCTGGGGATCGTCCGTGACACCGACCCAGGAACCATTGACAATGACTTTGGCTTTGTCATATAAATCCTTGGGTCCCACGGAGGCGTCGTCGATTTTTGTAATATAGGGGTCGACGTATTCATAGAGCGACGCACTGTTCGTCGGAATCGTCAAGTGCGCCATATAACTGATGTTTTTGACGACGCCAATCGATTGGCCTTCCGGCGTCTCCGCTGGACAGAAAAACCCCCACGTCGTGTTGTGTAATTTGCGCGGTTCAATGAGCTCACCACTCTTCTCGAGCGGCGTGTTGATGCGTCGCAAATGCGACAACGACGAGGCATACGTGAGCCGATTTAATACCTGGGCCACACCGACTTTGCTGCTGTTCGACTGTTTGGTGCTGAAATCGCCGGTGCTTAATGCGCGGTTAATGCCGTTTTCAATCGTCGTCGATTTAATGATCTTATAGATGTTGGTCATATTGACGATGTTCTCGTAATCGTCGGAGGCGCGCCAGGAACCCGTGTTGATTTCACTAATCACCTTTTTCTGCATCTCTTTCACCAATTTGTTGAAATAGTTGCGGAACAGATTATTGAGAAGAGTGCCGGTCAATTCGATGCGTTTGTTCACATACGAATCGCGGTCGTCGGCCGGAATCCAGCCGAGACTCGCCTGGAGAAGTTTCTTACACATCGTCCCCAGAAAATACAGTTTCTGTTTCATAGTGCGGCAGTGCGGCAAGAAATCCGTGGTGATCACTTCCATCGTGAATTCGCGTTTTTTCTTGTTGCCCGTTTCCTTGTCCATATTGATGGGCGTAAACGCCACCAAAGACACCAAATGGACAAACGCGTCTTCTTGCGTCAATTGCTTGTCTTGGTTGTGCGCCTCCATAATACTCGCCTTCAAACATTCCAGGAGTTCGCGGTTATGCGGCGCCGTGCAATCCAACAGAATATAATTACAGATTTCGTGGTCGGACACGACGCCGAGGGCACGAAACAAAACGAAGAGTTCTATAGGCTGTTTGAATCGCGGAATCGACACGTAAATGGGGAATCCATAGCCATTGTTCTTGCTCGCGATGAACATATCGACCTGTTTCGGAGAAATACACTTATAATCGGGAACGGAACGAATCTCGGCATACCACGACCATTTCGTCGTATTTTTCCCGTTGAAACAGTAGATGCGGTTCTCGGCGGGACGTTCTTGTCCTAGCACCGTTTTCTCCGAGCCTTTGATGATGAAATATCCGCCGCAATCGAGAGGACATTCCCCCGTATGTTCCGGCGAAATATGCTTGTTCTGCGTCAACACGCAATTCGACGATTTCAACATAATCGGCATTTTTCCTATGTTGATTTTCGGGAGGACCTTTTCTATGATACGAGGCTCGTCGTCCTTGTTCGGACCGTCGCGGATAATGTATTTGATGCGGACGTCCACCGTCATATTCGACGCATACGTGAAATTGCGGAGACGCGCTTCGTTCGGCATCATCGTTTTGGTGGCGCCATTGTTCTCGTGGATTTGCGGAGGATACATCTTGAAATTGTCGAAGGAAACGGCCACTTCAAGCGTATAAATGCCCTCCGTCTCCAGAAAAGATTTCTCCGATCGAATGGTCACGTCGTTGAACATCTGGATCGTGCGCTGAATCTGGAAATTCACGAAATGGTTATAGGACTCGATTTGGTGGCGGACTAATCTCTCGAGATACTGCGCCTGGAAATACGACTCGATCAACACGTAGGGCTCCTCTTCGTAATCGCCGAGATGGTCGAGGACGTGCTTGTCGCGCGTTTTCGCGTCGTTGTATTCTTCGATCAATTTGTCGCGGATTTGTTGAATATGAGGAGATATTTCGATGTTTTCGTATTGTTCGTCGTCGTTATTGGCGTGTTTATGGACATGGTCATCCTCCTCTCCGTGTTTGCGTAGTAGATTCATATTGTCACCGAAGAATTCGTGGTATTTGCGTTTGGGAATACGGATCGACACCGTTTTGCCCGTCTTGACAATAGAGGAATCGACAATAGGAAACACTTTTCTCATAGAGGATGACATTGTGTTTTTTTTTTAAAATAAAGTTGTATCAACTGATAAAAGTGCTTGTGAATACTAGGAAATACTGTTTATATGATTTCTCATAAATGATTGTTTGCTTTTTTTTTGGCGTGGTTTTTGCGTTCAATTTTCTTTAGGCAATATATAAAACACTATTTGTTTTTGTTTGTTTGAACAAAAAAAATGACTCGTTGTGCCAAAGGAACACGAAGATGCGTTGACCGAAAATGCCACAAAAAGAAGAAACCCCATCATATGAGTAAAAAGAAGATTCAACGGTGCGCCAAGGGAACACGCCGATGCGTCGACCGAAAATGTTATCATCCCAAATAATCACTCGAATAAATACACATAAACACGTCACTTATGTATTTATTTATCCATAACGATTAAAAAAAAACACACACACAAAATAAAATGGAAGAAAACGGAAAATCCCTGTTCCGTTTCGTCGATTATTTAGACACGTATAAACAAAAATCGTTGACTACCATTGATTATTGTAACATATGTTTAATGGCAAATATGAATTTTTATGTCCATGGATACGGCGCTCCGTCCTATTCCGGCAAAAAATACAAGAGAACACGCCAGGTCCCATACCTCGACCTTAGTCGTTTGTCTGCTCCAAATTCCGTGTCTACTGGTCCAGATGTGTGCGAACCGATTGTTGAACCTCCCATCAAAAAAGAACTCGACGTCGGGTCCATTCATTCGTTGGACGATTTGATTGGCATCATACACAAATATCCTATGGCCGAAGACGGCGTCGAATACAACGTCGATTTGCGCGCGTTATTACGCATTAAAGACGAATTGACGGAATTGAAAGCGATGATTGGCATGGAAACGGTGAAAACCGCCATTATGGAACAACTCCTGTATTTCATACAGAGGCTACACGAAAACAATAAAGATGGTATATTGGTGGCTGCCGACCTCAAACATACGGTCATTTATGGTCCTCCCGGAACAGGGAAAACGGAAGTGGCGAAATTGATTGGCCGTATGTATTCGAAGTTAGGCATTCTGAAAAACGGTGTGTTCAAAAAAGCGACGCGACACGATATGGTCGCTGGATATTTAGGACAAACCGCGCTCAAAACGAAAAAACTCATCGAGGATTGTTTGGGAGGCGTGCTCTTCATCGACGAAGCCTATTCTTTAGGAAATGCCGACAGGATGGACTCCTATTCCAAAGAATGCGTCGATACGTTGTGCGAGTCGCTCAGTGACAATAAGAACGACCTAATGGTGATCGTGGCGGGATACCAGACCGAATTGGAAGAACAGTTTTTCGCGGCCAATCCGGGATTGGAATCGCGGTTTGTGTGGAGGTTTTTCATCGAAGCATATTCTCCTATAGAACTTTGCTCCATTTTCCGGAAAAAAGTCGCGGAAATTGGATGGACCATCATCGACGAAACCGAATGGAATGTTGGAAAATGGTTCGAGGAACACCATACCGATTTCAAATCGTTTGGAAGAGACATGGAAGTTTTAGTATTTTATTCGAAAATCGCGCATTCGAAACGCGTGTTTGGGAAACCCGACGTCGTCGTCAGGAAATTGAGCCGAGAGGACGTTGATGCCGGATTCGCTATTTATATGAAACATCGAAAAATGAAAGAGAAGAAATTGGACGAGAAAACCAAACGAGTCCTCGAATCTATGTATATTTGATTGTCCTCCTGTTTGTATTTGTGTATGTATTTGTGTGTGTGTGCGCAAAATGGACTTGTAGTATATTATTTGTAACGTCTATAGATAATATATTTACGTAATGGAAGCCCAGAAAAAAACAATCCAAATCAATCCCGATTTTTTGAAATTCAGTAAAGCAAAAACGCAACGGAATCGAGAGAAAACGGACAAAAAAAAAACAAATATCCCCATCAAAATGAAATCGACCGCCGCCGATTCCAATCGGACCGTCAAACGCCGTATGATGAACCATTTGCGAGCGCAACAGGAAGAAAATTACCGGAAAATGGCCGCCGTCGACGCCAAACCGGTAATGCAAACCAACACCAAATCGTTGTCCGTGTCTCCGATAAAGGCCGTCGAAGATTTCAAAAGCGACTTTGACAAATCATTGGAATATTTAGAAAATGTGGCAAAACGGGCATCCACTTCATCCACACCACCCTGTCCAAAACACAATCCTCTCAATAAAACGTCGCGTCCAATGTCCGTAATGAATGTCCCGTCCGTCCTACATAAAATATTAGACCCTGAATTGGCACCTTCATTGTTGCAACAACCATTTCAAACGTATGAAGACGTGAACATCGATTTGCCCGACGTATTTTCTGAACCGATTTTCCACATTCAATCAGCGCAGCCAGTAATGGTGCCTTCTTCTTCTTCTTCTCAACCGAAATATGGCTGTTTGAAAGGAGGCACGCTACCAACTTACCGCACTTGGAAAAATCATACACAACGAAATTCGAATCCCAATACAAATATTCCTATTGCCAACAACAACAACAACAACAACACAAATTCAGGAGGCCCGAAAAAAAATTTAGCACAACGGCACGCCGAAATGCGCGCGTTTTTCAAAAAGGCCGAAAAAACGGACGAACATCGAAAGAAAAATGAACAGGCCAAGAAATATTTAGCGAAAAAACGGCAAAAACGAATCATGAAACGGACATTCCGCGTCGGAAAATCGAAAGTCCATCCTCGTGTTTCTGTGCTCGTTTCCAACCAAACGATGCGACACAAAGTCCAACAGGCCTCCGCGAATTTGAAGAATACACCTATAGAAGATGTGCGACGATTTTTAGTGAAAAAAGGATTGATTCGCGTCGGGTCGACGTGCCCCAACGACGTTCTTCGGAAAATGTATGAATCGACCAATTTGTTGTGCGGAGAACTACAGAATCATAATCCGGACAATTTGTTGTATAATTATTTGAATCAGGCAGAATTATAATGTCCGTTTTGTTGTCCACAAAACGGACAGGGAGAACAAAAAACAAAAATATTATCCTATAGGCATAATGATGGCTATGTAAACACTGGCCAAAAACATCGAACAAACCACGGAACTATAGATGTATTGTTTGGCCGTGAGTCCGTTCGTTTTTGGACCTATGGACGTCATACATCCGACCATTTTCCGTTTCAGAATTTTGAAAAAGGATGGTTTCGCCATTTTATTATAATTCGTTCCGGATTCGACGTCCATCGAAATATACCAATCCGGCACCGTTTCGGGAGAATAGACCGGATGAGGAACCGCGTTTGAAGGCGGAGGCAATAAATCAAATGACCGGCGAATTTCATAACTGTGCGAACGTTTTACCATGTAAAACGTTGGCTGCTCAATCGGAGGCTGTTCGATGTCGCAATAGAATCCATATTTGGATTCGGGACAGATTTCGGCCATTTCGAAATCTTCAATTGATTGAATAGGATAGAATGGAGAACTAGAACGATACATTTTTTTCAAGAGATTTTCGAATATACTTTAATCCAAATTCGAACCCAACATTCCGTTCAATTTTTTTTTGCGAGAGCAAAAATACTTTTTTTTATAAAAACATAAACAGTTTGTAATAATATTATTTAATTTGGATTGCTTTGAATACGAATATTCCTATTGTAAAAAAAAAATTTGGTAAAAAAAAATGACAGAATCGGGGTCCATTTATGACGATTATTTTAAATACACTGAACAGGCTTATCAAAAATACGGAGCAAATTCTATCGTATTGATGCAAGTCGGCGCTTTTTATGAAATGTATGGCATCAAAATGGGAACAAACGGAGTGACAAACGGAATAACAAATAGCAAAGTCCAAGACATTGCCAATATTTGTGGAGGACTGGCCATCAGTGAAAAGAAAGCTACCTATGGTGCCACGGGTGCCCAAATTGTGATGGCGGGGTTCCGCGATTATACGCTGGAGAAACACGCCCAACGAATCGTGGAATCTGGATATACGGCCCTCATTTATGACCAACAGAAACAGGGCACCAAATTCGTGCGCGTTTTGACGCAGGTTTTGTCGGCCGGAACCTATTTGCCGACAGACACGACGACCGCTGGATTCGGCGGTGGCCACCATATTACGAACCATATTTTGTGTGTTTGGATGGAAGTGTTCGGCACCAAACTCGTTTGCGGTGTGGCCGCCGTCAACATCATTTCGGGAAAATCCACCATGTTCGAATTCCAGACACAACACGAGATTTCGTCTCCCACCACGTTCGACGAACTCGAGAGATGCGTCTCCACGTATTTACCAAGCGAACTCATTTTCGCCAGTCCATTCGAGAAAGACGTGGCCACGCAAATTGCTTCTTACGCCGGAATACAATGTCCTATCGTTCATTATGTTCGTAGCGACAACGCGGACCGCGACTCGATTGAACACCGGTGTGGTCAACAGGTGTATTTGCGCCACGTGTTAGAGACGTATTTTCAACCGAATACCTACGACGTTTGCTCCGAATTCCAGGAGTATAGTGTGGCTACACAAGCCTATTGCTATTTGCTTAATTTTATACACGAACACAACGCGAATTTAATACGGAAAATCGCCTTGCCCGATTTCCATAACGGGTCCCGAGAAATGTTGCTCGCCAATCATACACTGAAACAACTCAACCTCGTGGATGATGTGGGTATCGAAATGGTCGCTGGAACGTCCACGAAATACCGGTCCGTCGCCGCGTTCTTGAACCGATGTTGCTCCGCGATTGGCAAACGCCGTTTTTTCGCGCAAATCACGCGCCCCGTGTTTGACGTCGAGTGGCTCAATAAAGAATACGACGCGATCGAATGGATGCTGAATCTACAGCAAGAAATGCGTGCCATGTTACGAAAACAATTGGCGGAAGTGACCGATTTGGAGAAAATCGAGAGACAGATTGTCATACGACGAGCCGGACCCGAATCCATTTATCGGCTGTTCACCAGTCTACTCGCAATCAATCAGGCCAGCGTCTGTTTCGCCGAAACCGATCTGACCTGTCTCGACATTCAATACGAGGATATATGCGAAGCAATCCAGTCGATTTTACGACAAATCGACGACACGTTTGTGTTCACAGCCGATACTTCTATAGAAAAATCGGCCATTAGTGATGCGTTGTTTAAAACAGGCGTCGACGCGACCCTCGACCACTTGGTCGAAACACAAGAACGCGACGAACATTTGTTTGTCTCTATTCGGACCACGTTCAATCGAATCATGTCCGTTTGCGAAAAATCGGCGGCGGCCATTGATTATGTGAAAGTCCACGACACGGAAAAGAGCGGGTCGACGCTCCAAATCACGAAAAAACGCGCGGCTACACTGAAAACCCATTTGGCCGAAATGGCGAAGAAAAATCAGTCCATTGAATTTTATACGTCGTCGAAAGAGAAAATCGGCGTGTTGGCGTCCGAAATCCGGTTCGTCAGTGCCGGCGCCTCCAACGACGAAATCGAATTCCCCTTATTGAACCGGATTTTGCGAGAACGGTTTGAAATCAAAGACCGGATTTTGAACGAATCCGTGCGCGTGTTCAATGAATGGATCGCCCGGTTTGAACAATGTATTCCGAAGTTGAGACAAGTCGTCGAATTTGTTGCACGCGTCGATGTCCTACAATCGAAATGCTATGTCGCACATAAATTCAATTACTGTCGACCCCAAATCGTCGTCGGACAAAACGACCTTCCTTGTTCGTTCGTTGAAGCCACTGGACTCCGTCATTGTCTCATTGAACACATACAGACAAAAGAAATCTACATACCCAACAACATTTCTATAGGGAATTCCGATTGTGGTGAACACCGCGGGGGGACCACGGAAACAAACACGAACGGCATATTGCTCTATGGCACCAACGCGGTGGGGAAAACGTCGTTGATTCGCGCGCTCGGAATCGCGGTGGTCATGGCGCAAGCGGGAATGTATGTTCCGGCCGCTTCGTTTCGTTATGGTCCGTATCGCGCCATATACAGTCGCATATTGGGCAACGACAATTTGTTCAAAAATCTCTCGACGTTCGCCGTGGAAATGAGCGAACTACGGACGATTTTGAAAAACGCGGACCGATCGAGTTTGATATTGGGAGACGAATTGTGTTCCGGCACAGAATCGGAATCGGCCCTCTCGATTTTTATGGCGGGATTGATGGACCTATATGACAAACGGGCGTCGTTCGTATTCGCGACACATTTCCACGAAATTCTGAAATTCAGCGAAATGAGTGAAATCGAGGACCGCGTCCAAATCAAACACATGGCGGTCCATTATGATAGAGAACAAGACAAATTGGTCTATGACCGCGTGTTGCGCGACGGACCCGGGAACCGCGTCTATGGTCTCGAAGTGGCGAAAGCACTTCATTTGCCTCCCGAATTCATTGAACGCGCCTACCAGATTCGCCAAAAATATTATCCGGATACACAAGGCCCACTTTCCAATAATGCAACGCGATATAATGCGAAAAAAATACGTGGAATGTGCGAAGAATGTAAAATCCATTTGGCTGAAGAAACCCATCATATTTTACAACAAAAAGACGCGGACGAACGAGGATTTTTTGCAGAAGAAAATACAAAAGGCGTCCACAAAAACCATCCGGCGAATCTAATGGCACTATGTTCGAAATGCCACGACAAAATACATATGCCGCCCTCGAAAACCGTGCGAATTGTCAAGAAAACAATTGTGGGGAAAAAAAATATTGGGTAACTAAATGAATGTTTTTCCATTTTTTTTATAGGTTCGTCCGACAACAAAGAGGATTGTCTTCGTAGTTAAAATATTGGAGGTTGACGTTTATTTCCGGCAATTTCGTCAATTGGTTACTGGAACAATCTAAATAAATCAGTTCCCGATTCAGTTTCGGCAATTCTGTCAATTGATTCAGATAGCAATCTAATTGTGTCAACTGTTCATTTAATTCAGGCAAAGAATACAATTGATTGTTGGAACAATTCAATCTTTTCAAACTCGCGTTTAGTTTTGGCAATTCGGTTAATTTATTTCTTGAACAATCTAACTCTTTGAGACACGTGAATCTCGATAAATCGGGAAGACACGTTATCCCTTTATACGCGATTTCGATATACGTCGTATCATCGGGCAAAGAGTGAATATATTGAACAATCTGTGCGTTTGCAGCCTGGGACATTTATGATTTGTATTTTGTATTGAAATAAAAAAAAAATATTTTTATGTGTTTTTATTTCAATTTTTTACTTCTTGGGTATACAAACTAATATGCCTCTAATAATTCATCAAATTCTATATTGTATTGTTCGCATATATTATGGAGACGTCGCGGATGGAAAACGGTCGCCACCAATTCTTCGCAAAAGGATTGTGTATTGTTGCGCATATGGTCGTAGTCTATTTCCATAAACAGGTCGGTTACGTTCGGATTGCCACACAAATAAAACCAATTTATTTGGTCGACGTGTTGTTTCAGGAACGGAATGGCTCCCGGGTTCGAAGACAATCTATCCCAATCGATTTTGTCTGGATGTCTTTCGAGGAGAGGAATCGCCGCGGGATTCTCCGATAAAATGCTCCAATTGATTTTGTCCAGATGTTTTTCAAGGAGAGGAATCGCCGCGGGATTCTCCGACAAATTATCCCAATCAACCAGGTCAATATTTCGTTCGAGGAGAGCCATCGCCGCCGGATTATAGGACAATCTATCCCATTCGATTTTCTCCTCGTGTTCTTCAAGAATGGAAATCGCCGCGGGATTCTCCGACAAATTATCCCAATCGACCCTGCCTATATTCTGTTTCATGAGCCGAATGGCATCGGGCGACGTATTCTTGGAAAAGGTTTGCCAGTCGATCTTGTCCGGGTTTTTCAATAAAATCGGCAACGCCGCCGGATTCCGAGACAAGAAACGCCAATGGATTTTGTCTGGATTCCTTTCAATGATATGTATCGCACACTCGTTTAACATAAGAGACGGCCAATCGATTTTCTCTATGTTTCGTTCGAGTATATCGACCGCGTGAGGGTTCAGAGACAACCCATGCCAATCCACGGATTTCACGACTTTATGTAATAAAGGCATGAAAGATAAGTGTCGCGATAAGTCCCCATAGCGGACTTTGTTTTTTACGGATTGAAAGTTGTCATACCAGTAAATGTCGTGGGGCTTCGACATCAACTGGTCAACCATAGGCACAATTTCTTTATAAGCCGGATAGAACGTCATTTTTTTTCCATAATATTGTATTTATTTAGTTGTATAGCCCAGCTTGAATTTGGTGGCTTCACCACATTCAATTTTTGTAATTCTTTTTTTTTTATCGGGTCGGGTCGGGTCGTGTCGGGTCGCCAATACGTTTTTCATGGAAGAGGCAAGAGCAACGGTTTTTCGGCTTGGTCTGTTCTCCAATATGTTTTGCCATAATACAAATCTCCTATAAAGTCGTGCTTGAATCGACAGAATCCACTATAGTCAATTCCGTATATGCGATAGGTGATTTTGTCATTTGAAAATGTAACGTCGGTGCTTCTCGTTATATCCCGCTGGTTAAATACTTGGCCGAACGTTTCTGATTGGATTTCATTGAATGCTCTTGTTAGCGCACAGGGGCCCGTCATGTTCATCACGTCGTTTGGATATCGATTGTTTTTTATGTTGTCGACCACGATTTCAATGACGCGTTTTAAAATGGGATGTTCCTTTTTATACATCATACACCATTGAACGTATATGTCGGGGTTTCCCTCGGCCGTTATGATGGCTTCGTCGGTGTCTTTCATCAATTCGTGCAACGGTCGGTCAATGCTGGCGTCTATGTCGAGATAGACGCCGCCGTATTTATAAATGACCAAATATCGCCAAAAATCGGCTTTCGCCACGATAATGTTGAGCTGATTGTAACAATCGGCGATTTCTCCTGGGTAATGTTCATTGACGAACTGGTCCATCTCCGCGTCGTCGAAAATACGATAGGCATATTCCGGATTCAATGCCTTTATGTTGTCGACCACTTGTTGCACATTCGGATGAAGGTCTTTTGTGAACCACGTTTGAAACAAATTTTTCTCTATCATCCTTGTTTTTGAATATATAAAAAATAATTACAATGATTTTTATATATTGTTTTTTTATATAATTGTTTTTTTTTGTTATTATCCTATCCATGGTAAAATGGTGGGAAATTCAGCGCAATATCTGAATGGCCTTTTTTGTTGGGAAAATCGAGACCTTTGATTGGCATCGCGGTGGTATTCAATGCTGGCGCCTCGGCAAAATAATTCTTGTTCACATACGTTAATTCTATAACGTCGGGGACACCGTTGTGCGTCGGTCCGTGGTTGTTTCCATGGGCGTGCACAATATAGTGTGTTTTCGACAATTTCTCTAAACATTTTGCCTTGTCTTGATATGAGCATCCCCATCCGTCGTTCGTGATTCCGTGAAATTCCAAGACGATTTGCTTACATTTGGCTAAACGTGATTCGTCCATGTGAAACAGCCAAGGATACTCGCCGCCTTCAATGTCCATTTTCAGGAAAATATTGTCGAAACGGTCCATCAAATAGTCCAAATTCGTATTGTTGTCGTCGTCGATAGGACCAATGTTTTTCTTAATGAAACTGATTTGTTTGGTGTATTCCCACGGATAATCGTTCACCGTGCCATCGAATCCGAAACTGTTCGTTTCGTTGAGTCCGTAGTCGCGAATGAAATCGCGTGAAAAACTCTCTTCGTTGGAAATTCCCGCGGAAATATAGCAATCGTAGGATTCGTTCGGCAAATTCGCAACGACGTATCCTCCGTCCGCGTTTACACCGTATCGCTTCTTGTCGTCAAATTGGTAGACTCTTAAAAAATCCGTTGTGTTCATTATATGGTTACAGAAGCTTTTATTATAGCCACAATGAACGTTCACATAAGACCTCGCATATTTTTGGCCTTTCAAAATCACATCCAACGCCGAACCAACGTCTAAATATATATTGTTCGGATTCAATTCCATACAAAGTGGAATCCAAATTTTCGAGAGAGGTCCGGCGCTAAAACAAATCAGTTCGTTCTTCAGGTTTTTTACGAAATTCAATACATTCGCGGTTTCTTGTTCTCGCATTGTGTTCCAATTATTCACTAAATATTTGTCTATAACGTATCTACCATTTACACGTATTTCTGTGGTTTCTAATGTTCCGGGCGTCACCGCGTAAATACCACGTTCGTATGTTTTCAAAAATCCAATGAAATCGCGCCAGTTCCCGTTACAGAAAATAGTTGCATATGTGGTTTGCGGGTGATCCATCCGTAATTTGTTCATCATATCGTCGTGGATGTGTTTGTTGCAATATGGACAACTGTTACATTGGATTCCTATATACAAATTTGGAATTTGTTTTTGTATTGCCACGATTAATTCGTCGCGCAACATATCTCCCGAATTAAATGTCCAATTATCAATGTTCGTCAAGGTTCGATTGGTCATTACAATATACTCTCCGTCGCTTGGCCTTATAATGCCAAAATGCTCTCCATTACGAATTTTTTCCAAGACCTGTAAAAAGTGGTCGCGCACATTCCCGGATAACGACATGCTTACGAAAATACAAAATATAATTATTCATTGACATATTTCTTTATATCCATTGAATTCAATAGTCGAATCGATATAAAAAGACGATTTGATAGAGTTTATATTTCTTTTTTTTATCCATCATAGAAAATAGAATACCCAAATAATGGTGGATATTAATGCGTTATGCGAATTCTATTGTGTTTGCTATAATTCGGAGGAACGCAAACAGACCATGACCGACCGGTTTAGTCAATTGGGACTCCGGCTCAACGTCCACACCGGTGTCCAAATGGACGACCCGCGGCTCCAATTTAGCGAAAACCAGGCTCTCAAACGCGTCGCCTCTTGTTTTTATGGCCATATGGACAACATTCGTGCCTTCTACGAAACCGGCAAACCTTACGGGTTTTTCTGCGAGGACGACATCATGATACACCGCGATTTCGCCCAATTGTTGCCGCAAACCATCAGCGAATTTGAAGGCATGGGACTCGACATTTTGTTGCTCGCCTACATGACCGAATTTCCCATTGAATGGTGGACACCCGATTGTTATTTGGTCTATGACCCCGGGGCCGATTCCGACATCAAATACCGCTATCATCGCTACCCGCAATGCCAATGGGGCGTCCATTTGTATATGATTTCGCGCGATTATGCTGAACGGTTGTTGGCCACCTATGGCCCCGACTACGCCGAACGCCAACATAATGACCCGGAACATTTGGCGCCTTATAATCCCGATTGGACCATCAGCAAAATGGCCGAACCACATCGGAGAGCCATGCGATACCCGATGTTGGGCGTCGAAGACGGCAAGGGCGTTTACGAAGACATTTGGCAAAAACAACACCACGATTTGACACATAGTGTTAATTATCGAGAGGGAGAATTTCTATAGCAAATATATATAAATGAAAACAAAGAAACATTATAATACACGTTACAAATCCACATTAAAACCGCGTGGGTTTCATCCTAGGGCTGCTTCGTCAAAAACGAAGCATATATATAATAAACGCAATATCAAAACAAAAAATGCGTATACATATAAAAAATATGTATTAGGTGGACAGAATGAGAATGAGAATGAGAATGAGAATGAGAATGAGAATAATGAATCCGACATACAGTCTCGTCTCAAGACAATAAATAATGGAAAATATACGACCGATGATGTTTCTTGGGTTATTCAGTATATAGAAAATTATATAAGTAAAAAGGTTCCAAACCCCCGAATAGAACTTGATATAAATGTTTTGACGGATATAAATACATCAATATTCAACAATATTAAAAATGCGTCGTTCATAGGAGATCTATATAATATGCGTTACAACACAATACGAAATCGAAGTATCGATAACTATATTAACAACAATCAAAAATATAAAAATGGATTTATAGCCTACTATTTTTACAATAGTTATGATAATACTATGGATCCAGTAATGCAAATTATTAATTATCACATGATGTTGAACGATACATATAGTATAAATATATATGATCTATGTGAAACAGGTGTTTTAATGTACGATTTAATAGTTACGTTTTTATACAATCCGAAAATATATAATAAATTTGTCTATGTTTTAAATGTATTGTCTAAAAGATTAAAATATGATTTAAAATATAATTTAAAATATGTTGACATTTGTCAATTCTATATTGACTATGTGTGTGCTATCATTAAATACGTGCAATGTATAGAAGTTACGGATATTGATTTTGATATATATACTATATTATCGATACTTGATAAATTATACAATTACTTTGACTTTATTAATTTTTCACACATTAACTACAACGATAATATTGAAGATGGTATGGAAGCCTATATCGATGAATTGTGTCATCGTAGTTCCGAGATTAATAATTTATTTACTAAATTATTGTCAATTTATCAAAGGGAACACCCAGAATTGAAACTTGAACAGTTCCCAGACCAGACGTTATACGAGTCTCAATCAAAAAATACAAAGTGTAACGATATCAATATATTTTTGGAGATTTATATGTTTAAAAAATATTCGCTTCTGACTAGTATTAATACTGACAAATCCAGAATTGATGAAAGGATGCAAACTTTACGATTCATAATTGAGAACGATAATAATATTAGTCATGGTAAAAATATATATCCGTGGAAGTACAAATTCATTACTTTGGCAATTAAATTATTATTCATGTCAAATATTAACTCGAATATACAAATTGATGAAGTAGCATTATTGAAATTCGCATATAAAATCGGATATTTATACAACTTATTATTTAAAACCCCCGTAAATATTCAGACACGTGTGTTGGATAATAATGATATCGATATAAATCAAATGTTTGTTTTGATTGTTACCCACATAGTTAACATTTATAAAGATAAAGATAAAGAACATAATATAAAACCGTTCGAAACAATGATTGAATTGATTTGTGATAACAAACGTGTAAAACAATTAGAACAAGATGTTTTAATAAATTTCAGTGGAGAATTTTGTGATATTATTAACAACCAATGTTACTATGTATTAACCGGATTATCTCCGTCAGTTATATATTTTATTGTCAATACCAAAAACGATATTAAAAAACACTTCGCCATTAATAAAGATGATTTTTGTAATTATATATCCAAATCCGAGTATATTTGCGAACCAATCGATGATACGCATTACAGTATAATTAGGGATGAATCTGTTTATATTAATATATCGAGTGTTTTTGGTGGAATTCCTTGTTTAATACAATTAAAGGATTATGCATCAATTTTGAAAAATGACGTTAAATGTGTGTATTTAAAATTCAATAAAACTGTTTCTTTTATTAATAATAACTATATGACGTTGAATACAAGTGATAATTCTGAATATATTCAGTCAAAGTGTAAAGAAAATGTTTCGGATATATATGAAATATTTGATTTCAAACATTCATACGATTCATACGAACGCGAAAACAAAAATAAAAATAAAATATATGAGTTGATATTAGAACAACAACGTAAACTTAAGAACGACCCGCGGAGTTATATATGGTATGATAATATGGAAAAACCAAAGAAAAGTCCAAAGAAAAGTCCAGGTTCTTATAACATTAAGATTAAGATTAAGATTAAGATAATACATATTTTCGATGATAAAAACAATTTACAAAATTCTTTAAAAAACATTGACGTTGAAACTGATTCACAAGACAGTGATCTTAATAAAAAGATTGAATCGAAGATTATTGAAGAATATAACAAAATTGGCGGGTCAATTGATCTCACTGATTTTTTGGAAAACCGCATGGTAACATATGCTTGGGGGAATAAACGATATGATTTTAATGACCACACGTTTCAAACTGTGTTTAGTCAATTGAATGATAAAAAAACACCCATTATGTCAATATCAATTAGGCCACCACCAGGTCCAATAAACCATGATCAACACTAGATATTATAGCAAATAATTCGTGAGTGACGCGAACAGGCCGACAACCACGTCAGCACCGAGTGGTTTCCACGCGTTATCGTAATCGTGTTTCATAAATACGAGCCAAGCAAAATACAAATACAAAAAAGCGTGGATTGGTCTAAAATCGTTCCACCATATTTTCGCACCAAACGTTTCTGCTCCAGTTTGACGCGAACCGGTCACATATATGTATATAAATCCTATGGCCACGAAAAGGGCAAAGACGCCCAGGACCTGGAGAACGCGCAATGACCCCGTCTTCGCTAAATAGGCCAAATACATACGGAGAGGAATACAAAACAATAAAAACAAAGCGAGAGACTTGTATCTCCAAATTGATTCGATTATTTCCATTTTTTTTTAATATGGAATACCGCCATAAAAAAAAACAAAGTAGTTATAAAATTTTATTCAAAATACAAAATTTTTTATTCATCGTTTTCACCGATGACTTACTGATTACCCTGAAGGGTAACCCAGGTGATCAATCAGAGAGACATCCACGGTTCCAATCCGACCTTTCAGGTCGTGATAGGTTCATCCTCGATTTCATATACATCGTCGTCAACTTCGTCAAGAATTGTGTCTATGGTCCACTCGTCGTCTTCGTCAGCATATTCCGTGTCGTCTTCGGTGTCGTCCGCGTCTTCGTCGTCTTCCCAATATTCCATATTCCAAATAGGAAAGTTGAGAGATTTGAATTCATTGCGGCACATGGGGCAACTTGGTGTCGTCAACATATTCACGCAATTCATACAGATTGCATGTTTACAGTCTTTCAAACAGAGGTCCGTGTCCAAAAAACAGACGGGACATTCGTCTGATACGTCGGATTTACATACATTTGCTTTATTGGACATTAACGTATCCAGGATTCGTTTCGTATTGGCGATGCGGCGCATTTGGGTAAAACTCATTTCCGCCTTTGAAATATAATGAAATTTCGATTCATTTACCGTAAATGTTTTGTAGACCGCATACGACATCGAATCGTGGATCTTCGCAATTTGGTCTTCTCCGTATTCGTCGCTAAAATTGTAGACGAAATCATACATGGAATCGATGCCGTCAAATTTCGTGTCTTCGTTCATTATGCTCTTTCGAAATGCCAACGAAGACGCGCAACAGTTTTGCCCAAATTGGTCGATAGTAAACAAATAATCGTGTTTCTTATCGAGACTATAGAACAATTGATGTTCGTTGAATGCGACGTCGCGGTTGCGTAACGCATTTACGGCGGCAGTCACGCGGATCGGTGTATATTGGTCGCGGTCGTTCATCACCACAATGATTTCCCCGGAAGATGCCGCGACCAAATCGTTGAGGACGTTACAGTCTTCGCGGTTTTCGACGCGCGTAGTCGGGTCGTGGTTGATGATTTTCAGTTCGATTTGGTTGCCAATATCGAGGTAATATTGGCGTTCGAATTTCGCAAAGAATTTCGCGAAATCAGCGTAGTTTTTATTCGATGTGTAATTGAAAATCACCCATTCTTTGATGTTTTTATAGTTTTGGCGTTTAATGGTGTTGAATACATTCATAAAAACCAATTCGTGTTCGTAACACGTAGAGGTGATAATCGAAACCGTAGGCATAGGAGCTGTCATTTTTGCTTTTGTTGTTGTTTTTGCTTTTGTTGTTTTTGTTTTTGTTTTTGTTTTTGTTGTTTTCAAATTGAATTTAAATATGGCAAGAGAATCGCCCCAAATAAAAAATAATTCAATTTTTTTTTCCGACAACACTTTTACAACCATATAAACTATTCCATTCCTTCTTTCCGGCACAATCCAGTTGATATTATCGACCACGAAATTTTGGCCAAGTTTCGCAAAATTATTTGGTTCCTATATACAAATAATACAAAATTGAACCATTTTTTATTCTTACAAATAAAATTGTATAAAACAAAAAGCAAAAAGCAAAAACAAAAAGCAAAAATGAATACAATGATAAAAATGGTGGTTGTTGTGGACGAAGAAAACGGGACGCGGTATGATGGTTATGCGCGCGACGGAGTCTGGACGGGAAGAGGTGAGTTTGTGGACCGCAAAAACAAGGTGTATTATAACGGTCAATGGAAAAACGGCGAAATATCCGGCATTGGCACGATACGGAATTATTTGACTGGACTGCAATTTAACGGCGAGTTCGCAAACAACCAGATGGTGCGCGGCACAATGCGTTGGGAGAACGGCGCGGAATATATTGGTGAGTTTGTAAATAACGAAATGCACGGGATGGGAAAGTTTACGTGGCCGAATGGAACTACCTATGTTGGTCTGTTTAAAAATGGACAACTTAATAACTCAATTGGTTCGTGCTAACTCAATTGGTTCGTGCTAACTCAATTGTTTCGTGCTAACTCAATTGGTTCGTGCTAACTCAATTGGTTCGTGCGTTGCACGAACCAATTGAGTTAGAAAAAAAAGATAATAATTCTTGTTTTTTTTCTGTCTCTTGTTTGTCATTTACCCTGTCCGTTTTGTTTACAAAACGGACAAACAATTGCCATAACATTTTCCGTTAAAATAATATTTGTCTTTGTTTCTGAGCAAAAAGTCACCATAATTCGCTTTGAAAAGTGGCCCATTCTCATTTCCAGCCACGCATTTTTGGCCTCCCAACAAAACACAGCATGACGTGCTAGAACACGTGGTTGTGTCCAAGGTTCGGCAGTATTCCTCTTGTTTGTCGGGGTAATTCGCATTCAGTTCGCACGCCCCTTTTGGCGCATTCGAACTTACGTATGGCGCCGTTGTGGCAAGTTGCGTCAGTCGACTCAAATAGACACTGTCCTCGTATTTGGGTATATACGTGGACGCGCCAAACGGAAACGATCCCGGTTGGTAATACGTGATAGGAGATTGGACGGGAGCACTCGGCAAAATCACGACGTTGCCATACTGGTCAATCACACGGACTTGTCCAAACGACAAGTCGGACGACGTGGTATCGCTTGCCATAATGGTTGCAGCGTCGGCGTGAAACGTAATATCATAATTATTGCTAATATCTCCATATTGCCGCGTATCGGCGGTGAATTGGCCCGTCGGACTGATTAGGTTTGGGTCCGAAATGTATCCCCAACCCTGTTTTGTGTTCGGTATTTTGCCATAAGGTAAAAACGCCACATTCTGTTTCGCCGAATCGTAATAATAAATTCCTTTAGGGAGAGGCGGCGAAATCGGATGGAGCGGTGTATATACGCGATTGTAATAGGTATCTTTGCCTATGTAACCGACGTTGTATTGTATGATCAGTTTGGAGGGAACGGCCGACGTATTGACGTCGACGGAACTCACGTCGGGCATCATATTGGGAGGCAAAACGCCTAATGTTTTGTCGGCCGCGGCAATGTAATACCCGTCTGGCAAGATATCCGTGGAAAGCCATTTTGTGTCTCTGTCTATTTCCCCGAAAACGTTGGACTGAATCGCCGTCGCAGTTTTAGGCACAAGTTTCGTCTGGTCTCTGGGATCAATGTCGTATCCATAGGGAATCAATGCCATCGTGGAACTACTGGTTTTGTAATATCCGGTTTTCACGTTGCTTGTTCTATTTCCATTTGCGTCCTTTTGGTATTCGATCGGAATGGTGTCGAACGTTTCTTTCATTCCAAACACGATTTGTGCATAAATCGCTAAACCGGCGATACACATTAGAACAAAAGAGACTAAAAATACGTGGTCAATCATCCATTTTGGCAACATGTTTTTATTGCTTTTTTATATTTTATTTTTGATTCTATAGTAATTTGATTTTTTTTCGTTTGACCGTTTGACCGTTTTTTTTTATATAATGAAAAAAATTGAATTGATTTTGTTTTAGGAAATGACAAAAACAATATGAACATACAATTCTATTGCTATATTATCTATCATACACACTATTGAAAACCATGATCATTCCCATTCGTTGCGTTACTTGCGGAAAAGTATTGGCCGACAAATACGAATTCTATTTAGCCGAAGTTCGTCGCCGGAAATTGGAACAGGGCGACGAAAAAGGGAAATACAACAACGATGTTGTCTATTTCTCCACGAAAAACGCGGAAAAGACCATTGAAGGAAAAGTCATGGATGAATTGAAATTGACGAAACCTTGTTGCCGTCGCCATATGTTGACCCACGTCGATATTGTATAAGAATATCCTATAGACAACAACAACCCAAAAAAAAACACATAGAATTCTCCAACATATGTCTTTGTCTCTTCTTCGTCGTCGTCGTCGTTCTTTCAAAAAGAAGGGAGGTGAATCCCATTCCGATATTTTTTCACCTCTCGTTCAAAAAACAGTGGGAGGAGGGTGTCCTCGCGCAATGGGAGGTCGCCAAATGGGAGGAGGCGTTTTGTTTCCGTCGAGCTTTAACAATGTGCCCATTCGTTCGTTTTATTCGCAAAATACGTTTAATTCCGACCCCAATTATTTGACCGTCGCGTCTCGCAATACCGGGTCTTTTTATGGAGGAGGAGGAAGAAAACATTTTAGAAAAAGTCGTTCCAACAAACACAACAAACACAACAAACACAACAAAACCAATAAGAAAATGCGAGGCGGAATTTCTTTTTTGTCGATTCCTCAGATGCCTAAATCCACTTTATATGACGTGAACCATCCCCCTAAAGAATAATCGTCGTATAAAATATATTTAATCAAAATGATTGGTTTAAGAGATTTGTGCACTCCCGCTTTTATTTATCTCATTTTGTCGGCCGTAGCCATTATATTCATCGCCATTCAGAATTTAGGCGGTAGTGATACGTATTGTGTCGGTTCCTACGGATGCAAGACGTCCTTCGTTACACTGATTTTCGTATTTAAAATCATTTACATTTTGTTCTGGACGTGGCTCCTGAATATCATATGCAAATCGGGATATGAAACCGTCTCTTGGATTTTAGTCTTGTTGCCCTTCATTTTGATGTTTATTTTCATTGCTCTCGTGTTCACTACGCACTTTCCCATCGACAAATACACCACCATCAACATCATGAAATAAAAATAAAAATAAAACATATCATATTATCCTATAGTATATAGCATAATATGAATATTACGTGTCGTCCATATACACCGACGATTACTGTGCGGTATACTCGACGACATACAATTCCGAACCAGAAAAGAATGGAAAACCTAAACCAAAACCAAAACCAAAAAAAGAAAGAACAAATGGGATGGAAAATCGTCGAATTGAGAGGCGACGCGTTTAGCCGCGGCGTTCAACACGGCACGGTGTTAAGTTCCGAACTGGCCATGCTAAAACGTGTTTTTCCCCATTTGGTCCGCAAAGTATACAAAGTCTCTTTCAAAAAATACGTCGAAAAATGCACCGAGACGCTTCCGCTCACACAGTTTGCTGCAAGATGGCCCGAATGGGCCGCCGAATTAGAAGGAATGGTCGTCGGTGCCCGAACTGCCGGAGTGCATTTGACCGCCGAATTTTTATTATATTGGAATATGTATTTGTCTATGGACCCCTTTTACGACACAAAAAGGAGCAACCATCGCTGTTGCGCTTTCATTGCGTGTGGAGAAGCCACCGAAACGGGCGAAATCGTCATTGCTCACAATACGCATTCCACCTTCGAAGAGGCCACCATTAGCAACATAATTTCCTATGTTTACCCCGACGTCGGCCACGCGTTCGTCATGCAGACGATGCCCGGACTCATTGCGAGTTCCATGGACTGGTTCGTCACTTCGGCGGGAATGGTCGGGTGCGAAACCACGATAGGAAATTTTACGGAAAAACCCGATTTCTCGAAAACACCCTACTTCTGCCGCATTCGCGCGTGTATGCAGTATGGCCGTTCCCTTAACGATTACGTTGGTATCATGACCCAATCCAATGCAGGAGATTATGCTTGCTCGTGGTTGTTTGGTGACATCCATACGAATGAAATCGCCATGTTGGAATTGGGGAAAAACACGTGGTCCGTGGAACGGACCCATTCAGGTGCGTATGTTAGCGCGAATTGGGCCAATGATGAGAGGCTGCGATTCACGGAAACGACGCTTACGAACGTGGACGCGAGTTATGCGCGGAACACAAGATTGAGTGAATTGGTCTTTTCGCGGTTCTGGGGAAAAATCCACGCAAACAACGCAAAACGCATTCTGGCCGACCATGATTCTTCTATGGAAGAAGGCGCCGACAACAAGAAGCCCGGAGGATATTCCATTTGTCGACACATGGAAACCGAACGCGATTCCATGCCTGGACACACTCCGTATGATTTATATGGCAGCATTGACGGCAAAGTGGCGACGAGCGAGATGGCGAGAAAAATGGAGTTCTGGGCAAGATGGGGGTCAAGTTGCGGACGCATTTTTCATTCAAAAACACACGTGAAAAAACACCCGGAATACCGTCATCGAATTGGATTGGTTCACGATTTTAGCGGAAAACCCTGGACGAAAATCGAACCAAAAAACGAAAAATTGAACGAAAACTACTCTACCAAGTTATTTAAACATTATACGATACTATAGTATACCTTTTATTGAAGAACCAACCACTATATACGAAAAAACAAAACAAAACAAAACAAAACAAAACAAAACAAAATGCCGTCGTCAAATAAACCATTTTCCGCCCCTAAAATGACCTTTCTGTCGGAAGACAATGACAATCTCCGTTTCCGGATTAGCCACGTCGATGTCAGTTTGGCCAATTCGATTCGACGCACCATTTTGAATGACATCCCCTCGTTCGTGTTGGACGCCGACAAGAAATGCGTCGTCGAAGTCAACTCATCGCGACAACACAACGAGATTCTGAAACACCGTTTGACGTGCATTCCCGTCCATTGGCCGGTGGTGAACCGCGACGACAACGACATGGAACATTTCGTGATGGAAGTCGACGTCCAAAACGACACGGAAACCAACATTTACGTTACCACCGAACATTTCCGCATCAAAGACAAACGCACCGACCAGTATTTGGACGATGCACGCACCAAAGAGATTTTCCCCAAATGCGACAAAACCAATTCCTACATCCTATTCGCGAGACTCCGTCCGAAAATCAGCGACACGATTCCCGGTGAACGGCTGCGTCTCTCGTGCGAATTCTCTATTGGAACGTCCGTGGAGAGCAGCGCATTTACGGCCGTGTCGACGTGTTCGTATATGTATACCATCGACGAAAAGGAAGGAATGGACGCGTGGAAAGACATCGAGGCCAAACTGGAATCGGAGAAAACCAGCAAAGAGGACATTCAATTCCAGAAAATGAATTTCTTGGCTCTCGATATACAACGCTATACCGTCGATAACAGTTTTGATTTCGTGGTCGAATCCGTGGGCGTTTATACGAATCGTCAAATTCTATATGCCGCCATCGACATTTTGAAACGGAATTTCCAGCAATTGTTGGCGAAAATCGACGCGGACGAAGTCACCATTTTGTTGAGCACCACGACCATGGAACATTGTTTTGACATTACGATTGACGAGGGTGATTATACGGTCGGCCCCGTTCTCCAGTATTTCATCACGGAAGCACATTTTTATAAAGGCGACAAGACGGTCAATTATTGCGGGTTCAAGAAATTCCATCCTCACAATACGGATTCGACGTTGCGTGTTTCGTTCGGGGAACAAGCCGGACGAAGCGATGTGGTCCACGTGTTGAAGAAAGCGTGCGAACAAGCCATTGAATTTTATACCGACCTACATAAAATCAAAATCTAAAAAAACTAAATTTCTGAAGAAATGATTGTTTGTATTACGTTTCTTTATATTCTTTTTTCATTGAATATAAAATTGAACACAAGTAAAAGGAAAAATGTGTTATTTATTAAACCCATTTAAAATAACATATTTCACAACAACAACAAAAAAACAAACCAAAATGGAGAAACGCATTAACGACAAGACCCGCACATTTATGACCAAATTCAAGGACGATGTCCGCAACAAAGCACTCGATTTGCATTTCGACGAAGGATCGTCGACGAAAGTAAACGAACTGCTCGAATTCGTCATTGAATACGACCGACTTTGTTTCGAAAAAGACGATTTCATTAAACGCAAGCGCGTCAAGAACGCCATTCCCACCGAAAACCGGTGCGTGGCCAAACGCGCGAATGGCGAACAGTGCACCCGCAAACGCCGCGACGACTGCGAATTTTGCGGAACGCATTACAAAAGCACACCCCACGGGTCAGTCAACGAAACCAATATTCCTATAGAGACGCACGACGATTCACCACATAAATTGGAAGTGGTGGCGGAAGACATCGGTGGCATCGTCTATTATTTAGACGGATTCGGTAATGTGTATAATACCGAAGACGTATTGCGAGGAAAAGACAATCCGCAAATCGTGGCGAAATACGTCAAATCCGGAAACAAATACCAAATCCCCGAATTCGGACTATTTTGAAAATATGTATTGTTTATTTATTGTTTATTATTTATTTGTTCCTGCGGTAATTACGCAATATTTTCGGAATATAATATTTTTTTATATACGGATGAAGTTCTTCGTCCGGTTTATGTAAATCGGTTTCTAATTTGTTAATTATTTTTTCTTTTTTCACGGCATCTATGTCCGGGTTATTGAGCTTGTTGGCAAATCCTAAATATACATTCAACTTATTATGGTATTCTTTAATCAACGAACGGTCAATGCCAATGTTATTTGGCAATATTTCTATCATATGTTCTCCACTGTATTTGTTGTAATACATTAGTATATAGTGTAACATATTTAGCATTTGGCCTTTTTCCGCTGAATTGGGGTCAAACTGGTTCCGGTTGTGCAACTTGTACATATACATATCATATATCGTTTTGTATGCCGCCTTTTTTTCTGTTTTTGTCGCTTTTTTATGTTTAAGTGTATCTAATGCTGTAAGTGTTTCGGATTTCACTTCTTCAAATATTCGTTTTTTTTCTGCACTTATGGTGCTCGGAGGATGAGTGTCACGGATTATTTTATAATATTCATCAATCGCCTGTTTCAATGCAAATCCCGTATCCTCGGGGAACAATATTTCTGGACTTGCGTCTTCTTCTTCTTGGCCAACACTTTCTTCCGGGGAAGACCACGAAGATGGCGATACGGACACATTCTTTTTTGTGTTTTTCTTTTGATTTTTCTTTTGATTTTTCTTTTGATTTTTTTTAGATTTTGATTTGGATTTTGATGGGTTGTTGTCATTATTGGGCGAATTCGTTTTTGTGTTTTCATATTGCAGTGGAGAGGGAGACGAAGGCGGAGAGGGAGGCGGAGGCGGTAATGGATGAATCAATCGGTCGTATTCCATCGACACATTCTTATAATAATTCTGGGTTGCATGATTGTATTGGATGTCTTCTCGACAAATAGGACATTCACATTTTGTTCCCCTCTTCGTATTACCACAATAATCCTCTATACACCCCCAATGAAACCGATGACAACACGTATGTAATTCAATGACAGGCAATAATTTTGCGGATTTGTCTTCCGGTGGTTCATAAAGACTTTCAAAACAGATGCTACATTCTTCCTTTTGTAATTCGAAGATATTTTCATTGACAAATTCGAGAGGCCTGTGTATACATTTCGATTTAGGTGGAAGCGGTAACACAGATTTCGATTTCGATTTAGGTCCCATAGTTATTGTATATATTTATTGCTCTATATAAAAAATAACTCATATATTTTTCTTTCACCGAACTAGAAAGAATCAATTGTCGTCTTCGTCCTGGTCCATGGATGTCGCCGGTTTTGCGACGACACGTTTGATGGATTCGACTACCGTCTCTTCGCGATTGGACATAATATACGTGCTCATTTCGGCGGCTTTGTCTTCGTTGCCCTGAAAATAAGTAGCCAAAATATTTAGCAATTGTTTCTGGTTTATCGGCTTTTTCACGTTTTTCTTCACATATAATATTTGCCCGTCGTCTTTCAAGTCAAACTGCCCCAATTTGTTTTCACGCATCACATTGACTAATGTGGCCGACATTTTCTTTTTGTCCTGACGGAATTTAGACAATTGAGAGTTAAGACCGCGAATTTGGTTGTCTATATGAACCCATTCACGCACCACCGATTTCAAATCTGCTATAGAAAATTCCGTTTCCATTTTTCTCTTTTCTCTTTCTTTTTTATATTTAAAATGAAAGTCGTTGTTTTTAGTGAAGAAGATGTTTAAATATATATACAATTTCGATTTTATATATATTTTATTGGAAACTTGTTTTTTTTTAGCCCAATATCCGTTATTCATTTTGTTCTATAAATATTTTTCCTATATATACATTGTATAGAATGCTATTTACTAAACGTAGAGCGAATAGACAATCGACCGCATTTTCCTCTTCCATGGAAATGAATTTCGTTTCTCCTCCCGTAATAACGTTTTCTGCTAAATATAGGAACCAACTGCTGAATCCCAATCCCGTTGTCCCCATAAACGAAAAAGAACAAACCAACAATGAGAATGGCAACAGCAGCACCAAACCTCCTAAAAAAACAATGAAATGGGGAGAACCCACGTGGTTTTTATTCCACACCCTCGCTGAGAAAATCAAACCGGAATATTTCACTATGTTGCGACAAGACCTGTTTCAAATGATTCATCAAATATGTAGCAATTTGCCTTGCCCCATTTGCGCCACACACGCGAAACAATATTTGGCCTCCACGAATTTCGCCAATATTACGACGAAAGACCATCTCCGTTTGTTCTTCCATACGTTTCATAATACGGTGAACCAGAGAAAAGGATACGCTATTTTTCCTATGGAAGAACTCAGCGAAAAATACGGGAAAGCCAACACTGTCAATATCATCAATCATTTTATGACGTTCTTTGAAGACAGTTCCACCACTTCTCATCGAATGATTAGCGACAGTTTGTTTCGGAAACGCATTGTTTCCATTCTTCGCTTGTGGTTCAATAAAAATATCCAGTATTTCGACCAATGAAATTTTTACAATCCAGCTTTCGTCTTACATTTGAATTGTTTGTTGTTCGACCGTTTACAGACCTCTTGGTTGGTTAATCCATTGAAATACTGTAATTGGACTATGCCCGCGCTATCGATCGACATCGACATAATCCACCCGAGACCCCAGCCAACCGCCAACGAACCAAACGAATACAACATTGACGAACAACGATTCTGTACCAACCAATACAATTGATATAGGATGAATATGGAGAACACAATCACCGTCGGAATGTTGTTCATAATCAAGTCATAGCGATAAATAATGTAGGCTAAATAGGCGAACGTAAACGACATAATGTTGATGTTGAGTGGAAGATTTTTCGACAATGGTCCCGAATTCGTCAGCGTCAACCCATTACATACTCCATTCAAGTTCGGGCTCCCAAACTCGTCGGGAGGCAACATATTTCCTATAGCAATGGTTATGAAACAATTGAAAAGCAACATCGACAAGAAGATGAGCCCTTTGATGTCGTTGTTGAATAACGACGAAAGCGTGAAAAAACTGACTAAAATAAACGGCGCTAAACGGAATCCCACATAAATAAGCGCACTTAAATTGATGAATTCAACCATTTATATAATAAGTTAGACTTAGAGATTTTTATTATATAATGATACCCTTTTTTTTTGTTATCGTCCAGTATCGACAAATATATGTTGAAAGGTTTGCTCTATTTTTTCCACCGGATAAAATCGCGCCCGTTGGACATACGATTTGTCCCCGTATTTCTCCATAAATCTATCAAAATCCAACTGATTCGAAACGGGATACATAAACGTCGTGATTCCAGCACGTATTCCTCCCAATATCTTATGTTGTAACCCTCCTATCTCCGTTATCTGCCCCTGTAAATTCGTCTCCCCCGTTATCGCCACATCGTTCCTTATTGGACGTTTCGCCAACAAACTATAAATGGAGAGAGTGATGGCTGCTCCGGCGGACGGTCCGTCTTTTGGCACGGCGCCGTCGGGACAATGGATGTGGATTCCTTGCGATTTCGTTTTTTCGAATTCGGCAACGAGAGCCTGTTTTTCTTCCGTTGTCAAGAGATTCCACGCTAAACTTTTCGCGACATTCATACTTTCTTTCATCACGTCTCCCTGTTGTCCCGTCAATTTCAATTCCAGAAACGTCGTGGTTGGGAAATAGGACGTTTGTATTGGAATAATACCTCCGTGTCCCAGCGCATTGGCCCATAGACCATTAATCACCCCATATTCGGGCACGTCGTGGATTTTCTTCTCTTTGATGGGAGTATATTTCGACAAATATTGTTTCGTCAATGATTCCTCCGTCACGACCACCGGCAGAGAGATTACTGGAGAAGACTCGTCGTCTTTTTTGGCACCACTACGCAACATTGCGATGTTGATTTCGCCGAACAAATCGAACATCACCTCTTTCAATTTACGGACTCCCGACTCCAATGTATAATTCTCTATAATGAATTCGATGGTTTCATCGGACATCTCAACACAATTGTCCATTCCCATTTTTCGGTTGATCTCGGGCAAAATATAATTGCGGACTATCACCACTTTATCGTCGAGAGTCAAATTGTCGAATTTGATGCGGTGAATGCGGTCGAGCAAAATACTGTCGATTTGCGCCGGGTCATTATACGAAAAGATGAAGAGGACCTTCGATAAATCAATGTCGATTCCACTGAAATATTTGTCCTGGAAACCGGTATTTTGCGTCGCGTCGATCAAATGCATCAAGATTCCTATAATTTCTTTGCCGTGCTCCGTTTTGCTGACTTTGTCCAATTCGTCCACGTAAATGATGGGATTCAAACATTTGCTGTCCATCAAAATGTCGACAATGCGCCCCCACGTCGAATTCACGTAGGTATATGAATGACCCTCTAATGTAGAGCCGTTACACGACCCACCCAATGCTATGAACGCGAACGGTCGAGGATTGCCTTGGTCGTCTTTCAGACAATTGGCGAGACCTTTTTTGGCGAGAGACGTCTTGCCAATCCCGGGAGAACCTTCGAATCCAAAACAATAGCCCGTTTGTTCGCCACTCATCCATTGCCCAATGATTTTCAAAATCTGTTTTTTTGCGTTCGTGTGGCCATAGATCGATTCGTCCAACACATTTGTTATATTGTCCAAACCCGTATTTAAACCGGCCGCGGCCGTCTCGATTTCTCCCAACTTGCCGTAAATGGTCGACAATTGCGAGGACAATAACGCATCGTATACGGACACTATCGCCTCGTCGTGGTTCGGCGTATTACAAAATTGTCGAATGGTTTCGATTTTCACGTCTTTCGTTATTCCGGTTTTGCGCGACGTTCGTCCCGTGATTTCGAGCAGTTTATGATACCCGCTCGTGAGCTGTTTTATCGTGGCAGAAGGCAATATGACATCCGCGATTTCTCCCTTGATATTCGAGTGTATAGCCGACTTAATTGACTGAACCGAATTCACTATTTCCAATACACTATATTTCGGCTTGGGAGAAGAAATCGAAGCATACGGTTGAAGCACCGGAGGAAACACCGATTTTGTCATCAATGCAACATACTCGCTATTGATCGTGCGCACTTTTGTTAGAATGTCCTCCTCGCGGTAAATGCCAAAGGGGATTTTCAATAGCCCCTCCAAATATTGTTTCGCTTTCGCTCCCGCGTCGTCGCCTTTGCCCTTGATTTCTTTGAGTTTCGCCATCGCCTTCTCTCGAACTTGGTCCGGCACTTTCATCACGTATATCTGTTGCTCGAGAGAAATGCGATTGATATCGTATTTGTTCGACATGTCTTTCGTGAATTTGAGCGTGTATTTCATCGTGTCTTTGAAATACTGTTTGATTCTCCACGGAAAACTATCGTAGATGAGCTGCTGGTCAAAGGAATCCACCGACATTCCCGACGAACTGGCACTTTTCGTCGTTATCAGGTTGTATAACAAATACGTAATGTATTGTATTTCCTCTTCGCGATTGTAAATCAAGAGATTCATCAACATTTGACGCTGACTATACAAATCGATGTCGAGGAATTTCTTCATTACCACGTTTAATTTATTATAGCGTATATAATTCACGTCACTCAACACGGCAATGTGTCTCTTGTGAATGTCGCTATCGCCGTAAATGAGCGTGTCCTTCAGAGAAAGTGTGTCGCGTATTCTCTCCATCATTTGCGCGTCATATGTTTCACTGTTGGGACAGTCGCGGACAATCGCGGCTTTTCTCTCTTTTATATATTCGTTGCATATACAATCCAATACAAGGTCGTCCAATATTCCTTGGACAATAATCGTTTTCTGCATTTTCGGACAATGAATGACGACCCGCATTCCGTAGATTTTCACATAAACCGGCTTGGAAGACAAATCAATGTCGAAACATTCATATTGTGCCGCGTGTTCGATTGCCAGCGTATCTTCCGTTATTTTATTGGAACACAACGGAGCCGCGACATGGATGGACGTCGAACCTCCTCCTCCTCCCGCTTTTCCCGTCTTCCAATGAACCGTTTTATATCCAATCGGTCGCATATGGTCCATTATCAACTCGCGTTTTGCCATCAATTTCGACAAATGCGCCGATTCTTCCGCCGTTTTCGGGAGAGGAAACCCCGTCCCATAATCTGCTCCGAAACTCACATACAACACGTCCTCTAAACTCCGCGTCCCATATCCACACATAATGACACTCAACTTGTCAATAATCGTCTGAAGCTGCTCAATATACTGATTCACTTGTTCCGCCGTGTCGTCTTGCATCGTTTTCATGGTCGACGTCAATTTCTCCGACTGTTCAAAACATTCCACCAACGATGTGGTGCATAACATCAAATCTCCGTGAGTAATGATCTCTATAGTGCGATAGCGATTTAACGTTGAAACCGTGTTCTGGATAATTCGCTGGATTCTTTCGGTTTTCTCTTTAATAAGATGTTTTATTTCGAGAATGGTGGTCTTCGTCATGTCAATCTGGATTTTCGACGAATGCTTTACTGATTGGTCTTTTTTCTTAAAATAGGACATTTGATTGGTTTGGACGGGAGTACTTGTTTTTGTATAAACCCGTAATTATCGAAGAATAGAAAAAAAAAATAGGTATATATATTTTTGGATAAATATATAAAGACAATAAAACATTATTTACTAAACTTCGACGCGAATTGCGCCTATTTTTTTTTGATTAAACTTAAACTATATAAAGCCCGCACATCGCACAAATATGGGAATTCCTAGCTATTTTTCGTATATTATCCGGAGTCACGCTAATATTATACGAAATCGCTACAAGATGCGCGATACCACGTTGAATAGTCTCTATATGGACTGTAACTCGATTATTTACGACGCTATTCGAGGTAATGGGGGTATTCCCGAGGGGACGTTGGACAAGGACGGATGGATCATTCAGACGGTTATTCGGAAAATCGACGAGTATGTTCGGTCGATTTCTCCCACGAATGTCCTTTTTATTGCGTTTGACGGTGTTGCACCCTTGGCGAAAATGAATCAACAACGCAACCGGCGATACAAAAACGGACTCGTGGATAACAGTAGTCCGAATCAAGGCAATTCGTTCAATACGGCGATGATTACTCCCGGAACCGCTTTTATGCAGCGTCTATCGGAACAAATCAACACCGCGTTTATTGGCCGGGAATATATGTATGGAGTTCGTCGATTGGTCGTTTCGACGTCGGAAGAAGAGGGCGAAGGAGAACATAAGATGTTTCAGTATATTCGCGACAATGCCGCGAAAACCGAAAACATCGCCGTATATGGACTCGATTCCGATTTGATTATGTTATCGCTCGTTCATCATTTCTATTGCAACAATATTTTCATTTTTCGAGAGGCACCGGAGTTTTCGAAATCCGTTTTACCACGCGACGCGAAAATTCAACCGAACGAATTATTATTTATGGATATTCGTCTATTGGGTCTATCGATTTTGAAAGAAATGGGCGTTTCGTTGGCCGTCGACGAATCGACTAAAGCGAACCGAATTTGCGACTACATTTTTATGTGTTTTTTGCTTGGAAATGATTTTTTGCCGCATTTTCCGGCTCTCAATATTCGGTCCAACGCGAACCATATGTTATTGGAATTATACAGAATTCATATGGGGGCCTATAACGACCGATATTTCGTTTCCATTAATCCCATTTCCGTCAATTGGGCACACGTGAAATTGTTTTTGACGCGAATCGCGCAATATGAACGCGCGAAAATAATGGAGGAACTGGAAGAACGTGCGAAAATGGAAAAACGCGTCGGGTCAACGTTGGGAAATCCTCAGACCGAAGAGGAACGTAAACAGGCGATGGACAATATACCTATTTTGTATCGCGGAGAAGAAAAATACATTAATCCTTCCGAAATCGGATGGGAATCGCGATATTATGAACGCGTGTTTGGTCACGCCGCTTCATCCAAAGACATTCAACACGCTTGCCATCAATATCTACAAGGATTGGAATGGGTATATCGTTATTATGTCGAGGGATGTTGTAATTGGAGATGGAAATATGACGGGCATTATGCTCCGCTGCTCAATGATATTATTTCCTATATCCCATCCACGAACGGAACTACTCTGTTTCATTCCAACCGACAACCCACAGGAAACGCATATCATCCCAATACACAATTGTTGTATGTGATACCTCCTTGGAATTTCGACGAAATGTTTGGAAAAAATAAAACGATCGAAAAAATATGCGCCACATACCAAGAGAAATTCATGGAAAAAGACCAAATTGAATTTCAATGGATGTTTTGTCGATATTTTTGGGAGAGTCACGTTAAATTACCGGAAATCGATATTGCGACACTTGATAAATGGAACGAAGAATTTGTGCCGAAATCAAAATCAATCAAAAATAAAAATAAATAACGCGAACGTGAAGATAAATTATTTTCTATAGGATTTTGCGTATTGGTTTTATTATAAATGTTTTGAAAAAGGTTTATAATAGAAGTAAGAATAAAGAGAGAAGAGGAAGAAAGGAAGAGAGTGAAAGAAAGAAAAAAATAAAAAAGTAAAAATAAAGAGAGAAGAGGAAGAAAGGAAGAGAGTGAAAGAAAAAAATAAAAAAGTAAAAATAAAGAGAGAAGAGGAAGAAAGGAAGAGAGTGAAAGAAGTAAAAAAAAAGAAATGTGAAACCAATCCACCAACCAATCCATCCAAAAAATAGTATCCTATG
>JACCDO011169491.1_pt1 | contig 71051 bp, 69 predicted proteins | sample 7446101 | NCBI WGS metagenome assembly JACCDO01 (sample SAMN15323440, study PRJNA562643) | freshwater metagenome | isolation source: river surface water | place: USA:Blue River Watershed | collected 2017-08-16 | reverse complement strand
ACGGTGACTGGATGCACATCTGGAACAACCTCACTCTGCCCGTTGACCAGGTCCGCGGTTACTACGGTATGGTCGGAAACACCACCGAACTCACCTTTATCACCGATCCCTCTTTCAATGATGTTGACGGTCCTTGCCAGAGCAACGCTCCTCGCCAGGTTTGCGCTCCTCGTAACGCTCTCCCTGAAACCACTCTCTATGTTCCCTTCCAGTTCTGGTACTGCCGCAACCCCGGTCTTGCCCTGCCTCTGCTCGCCCTTCAGTACCACGAAGTCAAGATCAACCTTGATATCCGCCCCATTGACGAGTGCTTGTGGGCCGTTGGTTCTTTGAACAGTGGAAACTGCTCAACTCTCGGTGGCCGTGTTACTGCCGCATACAACCAGTCTCTCGTTGCCGCCTCCCTCTACGTCGACTACATCTTCTTGGATACCGATGAACGCAGACGCATGGCCCAGAACCCCCACGAGTACCTCATCGAACAGCTCCAGTTCACTGGTGATGAGTCCGTCGGTTCTTCTTCCAACAAGATCAAGCTCAACTTTAACCACCCCGTCAAAGAACTCATCTGGGTCGTCCAGCCGGATCAGAACGTTGACTACTGCTCTTCCCTCGATTGCGACCAGCTCTTGTACCGCTTGCTCGGTGCTCAGCCCTTCAACTACACCGACGCCGTCGATGCCCTTCCCAACGCCATCCACGCATTCGGAGGCCCTGAAGCCGTTGACCAGTACATTGATGCCTCTGGTCTCTTCTATGATGCCGGTGCCGCTGACTCTGAACCCGCTTCAAGTGACCAGTGGTGGAACGCAGCTCCTCACAGCGTTGCTTACAACCAGCCGAACTTTGGTGGACCCAACCCCTATGACGCAGGACATCAGTACATGAACTCCAGTGTTTCTGACGCCGGCACCTTCGTTCTCGCCGAGACCTCCCTCCCCATGCACTGCTGGGGTCAGAACCCCGTCGTCACTGCCAAGTTGCAGCTCAACGGCCAGGACCGCTTCTCTGAGCGTGAAGGAACCTACTTCGACCTCGTTCAGCCCTACCAGCACCACACCCGCACTCCCGACACCGGTATCAATGTATACTCATTTGCGTTGAGGCCCGAAGAGCATCAGCCAAGCGGGAGTTGCAACTTCTCTCGTATTGACAACGCAACTCTTCAGCTCGTGTTGTCTAATGCTACCGTTGAAGGCACCAAGACCGCCAAAGTTCGTGTCTATGCTACCAACTACAACGTTCTCCGTATCATGAGTGGTATGGGTGGTCTTGCTTACAGCAATTAAACCATTTTTCCGTAACAAAAAATTACAGTTACAATTTTATTTTAATTATTTATTTTTACTCACGAACGAATATTTGTGAGTAAAAACAAAGGGTGTACGTACTATGTACAACACCAAATAAAATGGATATAGTAAAGCATTCAATATAAACGATTTACACACAGAGATAATTATAAAAGGAACATTAGACGACCCGCTCTTTCGAGCGAGTGATATTTGAATACTAGAAATAAAGAAATAAATAACATAAGAATGTCAATTGTTGATTTTGACGAAACAGAAAAGCGTGCTGTCAATAGTATTGACAGCACGGGAAGAATGCAAGAAATGACCTTATATTGAATGATAAAGTATTAAAAATAAATGATATAAAGACAAAGGGGTGTATATATATATATTACACCCATAATGGATATAGTAAAAGCATTTAATGAAAATGATTTGCACACAGAAATCATTATAAAAGGGACAGTAAATGACCCACTCTTTCGAGCAAGTGATATTGGAGTAGTCCTTGAATTGAGCAATATAAGAATGTCAATTGCAGATTTTGATGAATCTGAAAAGGTAGTAAGTACTACTGACACCCTTGGTGGCACCCAAGAAGTGACCTTTTTAACAGAAAAAGGATTATATAAAGTACTGTTTCGATCGAGAAAACCGATTGCCCAAAAATTTCAAAATTGGGTTTGTGATGTGATAAAGGAAATTCGAGTTACAGGTATTTACAATATGCAAAAAGAAATCGATAAAAAACAAGAAGAATTAGAACAAACAAAGGGTGAAATGGCATCCCTCGAAGACACCAAGAAGAAGGAGTATGAAACAAAATTGGAAAAAGAAAAGGTGCTTGAGAGGGAAAAAATATTACTGAAAGAATACGATACAGCGTGTTCCATTGTTTATATTATTAAAGTAAAAACGCTTGAACATGTTGGAAAATATATTATAAAAATCGGGGAGAGTCGTCGCGGAATTTCAGGTAGATATAATGAACATAAAAGCAAATATGAAGAGTGCGTGCTGTTGGATTGTTTTTGTGTACACAGGAGTAAAGATTTTGAAAATTTTATACACAACCATGAAAGTATTCGACCGAATAGAGTGACCGACTTGAAGAATCATGAAAAAGAACATGAATTGTTTTTAATTGGCAGAAATTTGTCTTATCAGACACTACACCAGATTATAACGAACAACATGAAAAATTTTAATGAAGTCAATAACAGCAGCTTGGAACTTGAAATCGAAAAATTAAAATTGCTTATTCAAATGAAGGAAGATAAAAATGAAAATCCATTGTTGCACGAATTAATTAACTCTGTCAAGCAATTATCGGCTAAAGTGGATGCCAACGAAAAACGAATGAAAGAAATGATGGAAAAAATGAGTGCATCTCAAGTAAAAACTACAACCGGATTTAATACGACTCTTGTTACGTTGGGTCCAAGGTTACAAAAAATTCATCCCGATACACTTGAATTGGTAAAAGTATATGACAGCGTATCTGAAGTCATGAAGGAAAATCAATATATCAAAAGACCGTCGATGAATAAGGCGGTAAGGGAAAACACTGTCTATCATGGATACCGATGGTTGTTGGTTGATAGAGAGCTTGATCCGAATGTAATTCATGACATTTTGCCCACAAAGAAAGTGCGGCCTCAGAACCTGGGATACATTGCCCAACTGAATGGCGACAAGACGAAAATATTGAATGTGTATATCGACCGAAAAACAGCCGCGCATTGCAATGGATATGAGTCATCTGGATTAGACATTCCTGTAAAAAAGTCAATCTTATCAAGAGGATTTTATTATAAATTATACGACGATTGTGATGAAGAATTAAGAGAGACGTTCGAGTCAGAGCTGAATAATGGCGAGTGTCCTTTACTGTATAGAAACGGTGTTGGACAATATGACGCAGAAGGCAAATTGGTTCGAGTGCACGCATGTAAATATGATTGCATTAGAACCCTTAAAATAAGCGACAAGACGCTTTTAAAAGCGCTTTCAAAAAAAGTTAGTTACAATGGATTTTATTTCAAAGAAATTGGTGAAAAGTTGCAATGTGTTAATGTGTGAGCATTGTATACACGCAATATATTTTTAAAGCTATAAATAAAACACAAACGCATATAAATAATTTATCTATAATTTGATTTGACATGATATTAACTCAGTGTTATTTTATTTCTTTTTATGTTTTTATGTCATTCTAATAAATTATTTTTTCTATTTTATTTTTTTGTAAACTTTCGAAATAACATTGTTGTGAAAATATTTTTTTTCGGATTCACATTTGCATTGGACTCCTTTTTCGGATTGGCTTTGGAATCTTTCTTTACATTGACAGTGGTGGAATCTTTTTTTGGTTTGACATTAGAATCTTTTTTCGGATTTGTATTTGCATTTGTGATTATTGGCGTTGATACCATTTCATAATATGTAAATTTATTTTCATTTTTTTTCATGAAGTCGTCGAATTGAGTTAAAAGAGATTCGTTTCGATAATATAAATTTAAAACTTGTTTAAAATTTGTCGCTACATTTTTTACATTTTTTCTTTTATAAATGGATAAATGTTCTTGTGGAAACAACGCTTTTCTTGAACGTTTATTTACATCATTGTGAAATTTCCAAAAAAACAATTCTAACTCTCTCGCCGTTTTGATTTCATCTTTATTTATAGTTTTCATGTATTCAGATGCATGATTCCGACAAAGCATGCACGGAATTGTATTGCAAATATTTGTAAATAATTCGATTATTTCATTTTTACATGTTTCATCAAAAGTATCTTTAATAATATTTGCTGTAAAAACATGAAATGTCTCCCATGTTGGATGTGACCACATAATTGTCATTGATTAACTATTAAGTATTAATTATATTAGTAACATAAAATAAAATAAACAAAATATTTCATTGTATTTTGATATTTTTAGGGTTTATTATTTTTTACGAATTTAAATGGATTATAAATTTTACTCTTATTTTAATATTTTAATTATATAATAAATAATTATAAATACATATAGCTATATATACTATCAGATTGATATCACATTGATATAATACAGGTTTTTTAAAATTAAAGTGAAAAAATGTCAAATCATAATGCCAGTCAATATATAAAATATACAGAATATTATATTATAACAAGCGCATATCACATCATCAACGTTGTAAATGAATTACTAACGTTTTCTGCATCTTGTTCTGATAATTTTAAAGGCTATTTACATAGCAAAGTTGTGTCAAAAGAGGTTCAATTAAATGAATTGTCACGGCAATGTCGACAATCCATCTATGAAAATGATAATAATAATAAAAAGAACGGTAATGGAAATGACGATGATATTGACGAGGATGGATTTGTGGTTATAAAAATGCGAAAGCCAAGAACTAGAGTTATAAAAACTACAAATGAAAATCAAATGGAAAATATAGGAGTGCGTACAGAAAATGAAATCAATAATGTAAACCTAAGTGAGACCAACACTGTTGTCGTTATAAAGGAAATAATGGAAGAATTGATAAATGGTGTTGCGACTAAAAATGAAATAATAATGAACGCACTGTGAATAATAAAATATTATCTTAGTTATTTAGAAAATATTGAAAATAAAACAAAAAATAGTTAATTATATTTTACAACTATTTTTTTATATAGACATATAGTATAAATATTATAAAAAATGAATATGAACGATAGATACAAACAACGCGTTGTATCAGCATATAAAAAGTTTTTAGGACCGAGGAGATTGGAGACTGTATTACAGAGATTTAGTCTTGAACAATTTGCGGGAACATGGAAACAAGTGGCGTCGTCACGGACAACACAGATTTTTGGGTCGCCTGATACTCTTAGTTCTATTCAAGCAACATATAAGCCGACAAATAAAAATGGAGAGGTTAGCGTGTTAAATGAAGCGTTTGATGTTAATTTAAAAAAAGTATCTATAAAGGGGACGAGTCAAGCATTAGATCCAAAATATCCAACGTGTCGAGATGTAACCTTTCCTGGAAACAGAGGGGGTGATTATTGGGTTTGTCATATCACGCCTAGTGGTAAATCTCTGATTGTTTGTGTTCCATTCATTTTGAGACTGCCATATACATGTCTCACACTTAATGTTACATCAACTCTAGGATGTTATGTTTTATCAAAAGATGAAAATTATTGGAATTCGCCTGAAGAAATTAATTCAATAAACAAAGCACTTAAATATTTTGGATTTACTTCATTTTATAATGAAGTCACACCTACAGCAGTTACATTGGATCATTCTTAAGTAATGTTGTAATTTTATGAATGTTGATTTTTTTATGCCCATTTATCATAATGTAATTCATATACATGGACAACAAATAATTTAAAAACGATGAATATATGGATGGTTCGATATCGACATACTCTTCATATTTATATGTACTTTGAAAAGAGAAAAATACACTGTAGCAAAACAATAATCCCCATATGTCGCAGTTAAAAATGTATATTTTTGTAAAATATTCAACATAATTAAAACGAACATTTCTATCTCTCTCGTCGAACTCTGTGAAATGAATGAGTATGTCTGAAATGTAGTTTGATGCAAGCGTATGATATAAATCGTCTGGAGATTGAATGTTGCTATCAAGAGAGATTTTCGAATCCGAATAAATATTGAAAACATGTACGAAAAATGTTCGAATGTATGAATAATGGCCATATTCTTTATGTTTTAAATATTGTTCAAGTGAAAAATCGTGGAGCCGTTTTTTAAATTGTGATTCTTTACGCATGTTATCAACATGGTCTCTCGTAGTTATTTCATTATGTTTTAGAAATTCGCTATAGTTTTTACTAAATTCAACTGAAAATAGTATGCTGCTGAATGGATTTGATATTGATATATAACGATTCATAATAATATCTGGTATTGGTTCATCGTGGGTTGAAATGCCAGATATTCCCCAGTCAATAATTGTTGGATGCGGCTGTGACTGTGACTCTGGCTGTTTACTGTTGTAGATCAGGACGTTATCTTCTTTCATGTCATTGTGTATGACACCTTGTTGATTCATGGGTACGATTGCATTTAAAATAAGTTTCGAAATCATTTTATTGAATGCTTTTATTCTAAAGGATGTCAAACGTATATTTTTATTTTTTATTTTTAAAAATAGCCATTCATTTATAGAAATTCCGGCATTTGGCATATTAATGACTGTCAAGTCGCGAATATTTTTTTCTGTATTAATGTTTGATTCATATATGCCATGAGAAGTAAAATTTGTGCACATTTCATCAAATCCTTGTAAATCATGCGCGGATATTTTTGCAGGAGAGCATGACGTTGTTTTTGTAAATAAAAAATATTTATGTGATTTTGGTATTTTTTTTAGAGCATTATAAAATTTTTCAATATTATGGACTTCAATTTTTGCATATTTTTTAAATAACAGTTTTGATATTCCTTCTTTGTTTTTTCGATTATTCTTTTTTGTTTGTTTTTTGCATTTCAATTGTGGTTTAAAAACACAACTATACCCTCCTGGATAAATGGGTATTCCTCCTTTCATTTTAATATTTTTTCTCGTATATATTTTATTAAGCATTTTGCTTGACGAACTGAATATAATTAAGTTACTTACTATATTTAATGATTAAAAAAAATCCTATGATAATAATTAAAAAAACAATTTTTTGCCAATGTTTAAATTTTTCTTTTATTTTCATTTGAGGAGTTTTATAGTTATCATAGTATCGATCTAATGCTTCATGAAGTGTAATTTCTTCTTTACCTAGTAAAAAATTTATACGATTATGTATAAAATGAATCCATTTGATAAAAGAATCTCGACTGTCAAGATACGGAGTTACTGGAAATGTGTCTAATAATTTACTAAAACTGTTTCCAAATTCACTGGTTGGCATAAAGAGTGGCAAATTTTGAATAAACTCATAATATTTTTTTTTTGTTACATCATTTGGATTTTTTGGATAACATGACGCCATAGTGAATAAGACAAACCAGTAATGAGGACCCCAAACTTTTGCATCCATTGAAATTTTTACATTATTTGAATTCATTGCATTTTTTAAACTTGTAGTTGTTGACATCTTAGAGTTAGAACTATAGCTAGTTGTTCTTTGCAGTGAAGCTTGTTTCATAATGATAACAATATAAAATGAATATTAAACCTAAACTAAATAAATATGTTTTTAAAAAATTGGAAAATAGAAAAAAAAGAAGATTGAAAATATAATATTGTTTATATGTTGTATTCAAACTATATAAAAAGATTATACTTTTTACATATAAGTAAACCGGTACCAATTCTAAAATTAAATTAAATTTTATAAATATAACGAATAATATGTATTTTTGGAAAAAAAATAATTATGATTATAGCGACAACAAGCATTATAGCGACAAGCATGCGTATAATGAAAAATATGACAAAACAAATAAGTGGTTTAATAACAACAGTGATAGTTTTGGGAAAGAAAAACAGAGTATTGAAAATAAAATGACACAAATGTATTGTAATAATTGTGGTAAATATGGTCATTTATTTTCAAATTGCGTTCTTCCGATTACTAGTTTGGGAATTATTGCATTTAGAAAAAAAACAGAGTCAGAAAAAGGTCAACATCATCATTTTTCCATTTCGGAGACTGGAGTAATTGATGGCACGGTTACTTCAAAAAATTGCTTGAATGAATTCGAGTATTTAATGATACAACGCATTGATAGCTTTGGTTATATTGAGTTTATGCGCGGTAAATATTCAATTCATAGTTACGGTTATTTAAAAAATATAATAGATGAAATGACGATTCAAGAAAAAAGAAATATTTTAACCAAGCCGTTTGACGAACTATGGGTTTCTTTATGGGGTGAGTATTCAGGGTTGCAATATAAGGGGGAACAACAAACATCAAAAAATAAGTATTTACAATTAAAGGCCGGAGTTGAATCGAATGGACTCAAATATAATTTGGAGTCTCTTATTTCATCTTCGGTTACAACATGGGAAACTGCGGAATGGGGGTTTCCAAAGGGACGAAGGAATCATCAGGAAAAGGACTTGGAATGTGCATTTAGAGAGTTTACAGAAGAAACGGGTTACGATAGAGATTGTTTAAAACAAATATTCAACATTCTTCCATATGAAGAGACATTTATTGGTTCGAATATAAAAGCTTATAAAAATAAATATTTTTTATGTTATATGAATTCAGATCAACTACACACAAGCGGTTATCAAAAATCGGAAGTGAAAAATATGAAATGGTTAACGTATGTTGAATGCATGGAAGTTATACGACCGTATAATATTGAAAAAAAAAATATGTTGACAAGTATCAATAATACACTTCATAAATTCTATATTTGCAATATTTAAATCATGGTTTACAGTTTAATAATTTTGTTTACTATAATATATTTTTTATATTATAGTAACTTATATACTATTTTAGTAATAAATAATAAAAATAATTTATTGTTATTATATAGTTAACTAAATCTTCATTCGAGTTTATTTTATTTCTATGGACTCACACTGTAAATTGAATGATAAAACAGGGCGTTGCATAATGAATCCAGACCCGTCGGCAACTGAAGATGATCCTGCATGTTTTAAAACAGATAAAAATCGATGTGCTGTAAAAAAAAAGAAAGTTATAAAAATAAAACCTAAACTTCGAGAGAAAGAATTGGATGTTTTACAAGAACAAGAACAACACCAACAGCAACATCAAGGAGAGCAACACTGTAAATTGAATGATAAAACAGGGCGTTGCGTAATAAATTCAGACCCGTCAGTAACTGAAGATGATCCAATGTGTTATAAAACAGATAAAAATCGATGTGCTGTAAAAAAAAAGAAAGTTATAAAAATAAAACCTAAAAAGTCGAGTAAAGTTTCGGATCCGTTAAAAAATGTTGATATTGAACTTGAACCAGTAAAGTTATTAGAACCGGAAAAAACTAGAGAAAGAAGTAATGGAAGTGTTGACTTTCTCTATCCCGACTTGAACGATAAAAATTTTAATTTAAAAATTGCTGAAAAAAAGGAATTTTTTGATACGCGGAATACAGAAGAAGTTGTTAGAAATAAAGAGTTTATTGAACGTGCCGACAAACTATGTAATGTGCCATACGAGTTGCAATCACATCAATATTTTGTAAAAAACTTTATGTCTTTTCAAACACCATATAATAGTTTGCTTTTATTTCATGGTCTTGGTTCTGGTAAAACATGTTCTGCGATAGGAGTTTCTGAAGGTATGAGAGACTATTTAAAACAAGTTGGAATAAAACAAGAAATTATACTAGTTTCAAACATGAATGTAAAAAATAATTTTAAAAAGGAATTATTTGATATTACAAAACTTCATCGAAATGAGTCAGGAACGTGGACAATGAATGGGTGCACAGGAAATAAATTTTTAAAAGAAATAAATTTAGATATTTTTAATCGTGATGAAGACGATACTGAATTTACAGTAGAGGACGATGAAAAAAATAAAATAAAAATAAAGAAACAAATTGATAAAATAATAAAAAAATCATATTCATTTGTTGGGTATCAAAAGTTTTCATCCATTATCCGAATGTTACTTGGTGGAGATGACTCGACTATTCAAAAACAAAAACATGGAAAAACATATAATAAACGCATCAGGGGTCAAAAAAATGATGAAGAAAAATTAGAAGAACAACAAGAAGAACAAGAAGAGGAAGAAGAAGAAGAAGAGGAAGAAGAAGAAAAAGAGGAAGAAGAAGAAGAAGAGGAAGAACAAGAAGAAGAACAAGAAGAAGAGAAAGAAGAGGAAGAGGAAGAACAAGAAGAAGAGAAAGAAGAGGAAGAGGAAGAAGAGAAAGAAGAAGAAGAGAAAGAAGAAGAGGAAGAACAAGAACAACAAGAAGAAGAGGAAGGAGTGAAAATTAAAATTACGAAGAATGGAATCAAAAGATTGAAAAAATATTTCAACAATCGATTAATAATCATAGATGAAGTACACAATTTAAAATCAAATAATAAAGATGCCGCTTACTTATTAACACTTGTAAAACATACAGACAATATGCGACTTTTATTTTTATCAGCAACGCCAATGTTTAATGACGCCAAAGAAATCGTATGGCTTTTAAATTTAATGAGAGTCAATGACCGTCGTCCTAAAATATATATAAAAGACATATTTGATTCAGATAATAACCTACTAGTTATAAATGGAAAAGAAGTTGGAAAACAGCGACTTCAAGAAGCGTCCATTGGTTATGTTTCATTCGTGAAAGGCGAGAATCCTTACACATTTCCTTATCGCGTTTTTCCTTCCATGTTTTCAAAATCTCATGCATTAGATCGGAAACAAGTAGAAGAAAGTAGAACTCATGGAACAGTGCCTTATCCAAAGTTTACATTTGATGGTAAATCCACGGTTCCCGGTCTTGAATACGTAGATGTCTATATTACAAAATTAAAAAAACATCAAAATGAGATATATATTAAAAAAATAGAAGAATTAAAAAGTGGAAAAGATATTCCATCAGAAGAAGAACAATATGAAAAACAACAAGGAGAACTTCGAAAACAGCGTTTAAAAACCGACGGCGGCGAAGAAAATGAAACAATTGACGATGATAATCCAGCACTTTCTGGTTACAGCATTAATAATTTAATTGCTTTGCGACAGATTTTAAATATGTCGTATCCGTATAAAAGCGACTTTGAAGACGATATTGAGCACACATATGGTCAAGCAGGCCTTTCGTCAGTTATGGAAAAAACAAAAGGTCAATACAAGTATAAAAATGCGAAAGAACGCATATTTTCTTCAGAAAAAATTGGAGAGTATAGCGCAAAAATAAAGTCAATATGTGATAACATTGTTTTACATTATAATAAAGCGAAACCATCTAGTAGTACATTTTGTGAAGGCATTGTTCTCATTTATACTTACTTTATTGAAGGCGGTGCAGTTCCAATGGCGCTAGCTCTAGAAGAACTTGGATTTACGAGGTATAAAAGTGGAGGCGGCACTTCAAAATCACTTCTGCTTGGAAGTAGTAAAACAAACGGATTATGTTATTCCCTTATTACCGGAAACCAGTCCATTTCTCCGAACAATGATGCAGAAATTAATGCGCTACGTTCCGATAAAAACGTAGATGGATCTATTTGTAAAGTGGTGATCATATCGAAATCGGCTTCTGAAGGCGTCGATTTAAAAAACATACGTCAAATTCATGTTATGGATCCGTGGTACAATATGAGCGCGATTGAACAGACGATTGGGCGCGGTATAAGAACCTGCAGTCATAAGAAGCTGCCGTTTGATAAGCGGAATGTTCAAATATTTTTACATGCATCAATTTTAGATGGTAGTAATAGTTTTGAGACGGCAGATTTGGCAATGTATCGTTTTTCCGAAATTAAAGCATTAAAAATAGGAACCGTGAGTAGAGCGTTGAAAGAGTCTTCCGTTGACTGTATTTTAAACATGAAGCAAAATGAGTTTACGGCGGCAAATTTAGACACAGAAGTAGAACTGCAATTATCAACTGGCGGTTCTATTCGTTATCAAATTGGAGATAAACCTTATACTTCTGCGTGTGATTACATGAAAAATTGCAACTATAAATGTGTGCCAAGTCAGGAGAAACTAAAACAAAATGTAAAACTTGCAACATTTAACGAGTCATTCATATTAATGAATGTTGAAAATATTATAAAAATTATCAAGCAAGCATTTCGAGAGAGACATTATTATAAAAAAATAGACTTGATTCATTTTATCAATCGTATAAAGGCTTATTCGTTGCTTCAAGTGAATTTTGCATTAACCCAGATGATTCATGACAAAAGTGAATTTTTAGTTGACATGTATGGAAAATATGGATATTTAATAAATATTGGTGATTATTATTTTTTTCAACCGGCAGAATTAAATGATCCGTCAGTTTCCATTTTTGAAAAAAGCACACCCATACCATTTAAACGCGAAAAAATAACATTATTGTTTAATTCGGAAAATGTAAGAAGGAGGGTTGATGAAAAGGGACTTGATAAAGAGTCAAAACAAGTAGAAAGCGTCGCCGCTACCACTGTAACCACTAGTCATGCACAACAAGTTGAAAGTATTATAGCAAGCATCGGATATACACACGCACTTACAATGAACACTTCACTAACAAAAAAAGAGAGAAACGATCTTGCAGATGCACAAGACCCAGTTCTAAAAGTACTATCCAATTCTATTCCAATGATTTCAAGAGATCGAAAATGGTATATTTATTGTTATGAAATGATTGAAATTATGAAGGGCGTTTTACCACTTGAAGAAATAAGTTGGTATGTGTTTGTTCACATTATGGATCATTTAACATTTGAAGAAATAAACGCGTTGGTTTTAAATTTACACATGATGAATGAAATTGCAATACAAATGAATACATCATCGCAAGCAATGAAGACTGTTGCGTCATCAAAGGTAAAAAATATTGCGATTAAGATTCAAGAAAATAGAGAAGGAGTTTATGCCAATTCTCTCCAATATACAAATTATATTCTAAAATATTTTAAATCATTTGTCACGAAGGACAAGGATAATATTTTCTATTTATTTGTAGATAATCGAGAGAATACAAGAGATATTTCAAAAAAAATACAAATGTATTATAAAAAAAATGAGAAGGTTTCAACTCCATGGATGCAATTTCAACAAGAAGAATTGACGAGCACAGAATATAATGAGTTAAAATCAGCCTTTCAAAAAGGCAAATTAGCAGAATTTGTTGGATTTATGCAATCCATTAAAGATGGCGACGTAGTATTTAAAATAAAGGAAGGGGGAAATCGAGGAAGCATTTGTGCGACATCTCCAACGATGAAACGATCGTTGCAAGATATTTTACAATTCAACTTGGCGAGTGTGAATGTGCCTTCAAATATAACTCAAATCACGCACTGCATTTTACAAGAGATTGTTTTACGATACTATAACAATGTTAAATTAAATGATAAAGTGTGGATGCTAAACGCGGTTGAAGCCATTTATTCGATTTAGACAATATACTTGAAATTAAACATTTTTTTAATATCTTTTTTTAAATTTTTTTTTAAATCTTTTTTTAATATATATATATATATATACATATTAAGCGAATTATGTCACGACTAAATCGACCCCCCCTTACAAGACACCAACAAAGACCAAGAGTGGTCTTAACACGACCTAGACCTGCAAGACCTGAACCTCCTTCTCTTCCTCCTCCTCCTCCCCCTGCTCCTCCTCCTCAACAACCTACATCAACAATTGTTAAAAATTTTAATATAGATGTAGCCGTTGAATTAATGGAGCTGTGTATGAATTCTTATGAACAGTTGATTTATTATAAAAACAACAATGGAAGTCTGAATGGTTGGTCAATTAAGGTTTCTGATAATAGTATTTATGAAGTTATTGATATTTTATATTCATATGAAAAACAACAAGGTAAAGATATTGACATTGTAACTACACTTCCGCTAGGATTTATTGCAAAAAAAAATAATTTACCACCAGATCTTCCCGATTATTATATATGCTTTCGTGGAACTGAAACAGCTAAAGAATGGGAGGATAATGGAACTTTTAATAAAGTAAAGTGTTCTTTTTTGAATGGCAACGAAAAAGTACATGACGGTTTTCAAAGAATTTACACTTCTGATGACGTTGAGCTAGTAGATCCAGAGAAAAGTCCTCAAGATAGAATAAAATCGTGTTTAAATTCATTAGCAATTACAGCTTATAGAAGATTATATGTTACTGGACACAGTTTAGGAGCAGCACTTGCTGCTGTCTGTGTTCTTGACGTTGTAGTCAACACTGTTCATAAGAACGCAATAATGTATAACTTTGCTGGTCCGGCAGTCGGCGATCAAAATTTTGCTACTACATTTAAAAATAATATTGGAAATAATTTTTGTAACGGAGCAACGAACAATAATCTTTGTAGTTTTCGGGTAGTGAACATAAATGACAAAGTTCCAGATTTACCTCCGGAGAAAATTGGTCCTATAAAACTTGGTTATGTTCATGTGAATGGTTGTAGTGGACAATCCATATGTAATAATAGCAGCGCGAGCGACACTAGTCAAAACGGTTTGTATCTAATTAAATTTGGTAGTAATGCTAAAGAAGCTCATCACGGCACATTATATCTTAGCAAATTACAAAGTATACAAAAAGGTATACAAGATGGAGAGTAAAAAATAATCTTTTTCAATGAAAATAAATCTTTCGTAATAATTTCGATTCTTAATTTATATTATATTGTCTCTATCAAAATAATATAAATATTTAGAAAAATTGAATTATCAATATATATGTATATAAATATAAAGCTACGTATTCATATTTATATACTTTGGGCGAATAAAAACAAATGGCTTCATCTTCATCTTCATCTAGTGAATCTGAATCTATAAATAAACGAATTTCGTCGTCGTTGAAAGAAGGCGATAAGGAAGAATCATTATTGTATTCGAGAGCCGTTTTGTCTCAAAAGGTGCAGCTGCCGTTTATTCTTGTTGGAACGAATATTGAAAAGACGATACAGCACACAATATCCTCAAAAATTGAAGGTAAATGCATTGTGGAAGGATACGTGAAACCGGGATCTATAAAAATAATCAACATTTCAAGTGGCACGCTGCAAGGCAGGTTTATTGATTTTGAAGTGGTATTTGAATGTAGCATTTGTTGTCCGGTGGAAGGAATGCAAATCAAGTGTTATGCCAAGAATATAACGCAAGCGGGAATACGGGCGTTTACAAGCTTGGAAGAAAAAAATTCACCGGTAATCATCTATGTTTCAAGAGACCATCATTCAAGTAATGAGTATTTTAATTCTGTGAAAGAAAAAGACGCTATACGAATTCGTGTCATTGGACAGCGATTTGAATTGAATGACAAACAAGTTTCAATTATTGGTGAACTTTTGCCAAAAGCGACAACTGCTGCATCTGCTTCTTCTTCTTCAAGGCAAGAACAAGCTCTTCCAAAAAAGAAGATTATAATTCGACCAAAATAGACAATAAGTAAAAAAACAATTGTCATTAAAAAAAAACGATATATATGTTTTTCATTTTTTTTCTTTTTATTTTTATCTTTTTTGGGAACTACTTGTCGTGTGTAATTTTGTGTTCGAGCTGCTCTGCTCTCTTGAGGCTCTGAAACACTTCTTCTGTCACGACTTCAACTTCAATCCACTCTTCTGTTTCTTCATCTTCATTTTGATACATGTTTTTGCCTTGAGACACTCTTTCATGGTAGCATTTGCTACAGTCATCACAAAACCAGAAGCGTTGTCCAGTATGATGCGTGTGTTCAACGCAATAAGTAAATCCATGACAATGATCTTGACGATTGAGAAATTGTGAATAACAAAACATAAGTTGCGCGTTTGGGTTAGAGCTTTTTGTTTTTGGCAGTTGAACATCAAGTAGGCGACTATTTGAATACTGAGATAAAGACGCTTTTGGAAAATATTTTTTCAAAACTTCGGCACGCGCTCCGCAAGCTTTGCTTGTAGCATCCCATTCTTCTTCGAATGTATTACCTGGCCACCATCTCCACGGGACGTCACTCATCTTCTTCTGATTGTTTTTGGCAACTCTACATAAAAATAATGTAAATAAAAAAAAATCAATTTAACAATTCTTGATTGGATTTTTATAAAAAATTATTGTAATGATGATTGCAACAAACTATTGAAATTATCTTCACTCGGTTTTGCTTCAAAGTCAATTACATCACCAGGAGAACGTTCCAGTTTAAATGTGGGATATCCTTTTACGTTGAAAGCATCTGATAGTGGTTTTCCTTCAGCGCTGTCGCAATCAACGCTTTTAAATTGCACATTGTAATTTCCAACCTTCATGTTTTGATTTTTTTCTACATATGCATCCCAAATCGGTTTCGCAGTTTTACAATGCGGACACCAACCGGTTCCAAACATGTAAAGCGTTGCCGTTTTCCCGTTAGGATTGGGAGCATTTTCTCCCATGTTTGCAGCATAACCTTCAATATGTGAACCTAAATAAGAACCAACATAGTTTCGGTAAACATAGATTCCAATCCAAATAAATAAGCATGCGACAAGTAACATGACTAAAATGTGTGTTTTAGAGTATGCTGTTTCAAGAGCAACTTTTATATTTTTTGCGGAAAATGCCATTGATGAGAAATCTTTTAATATATATATATATATTATAATATATATTATAGTTTATATTATAACTCTATACGAATTTGAATCGGAATCGAATGAATTTATTATAATTATTTATTTATTTTTTATTTATTTCTTAAATAAATTAATATACATAATAATTAGTAACCAGAAATATTATTATAAAAAATGAACAAAACAAGATCAAAAAAAATAAAGTATAGGAAAACAATATCCAATACAACACGAAAAAACAAGTCTTTAAAACGTGTATTTTCAAAAGAAGATTACAACAGTGGTGATGGAATGTTAACATCAGTATGGGGTCCACCAATGTGGCATTTTTTGCATACGATGAGTTTTAATTATCCAGTAAATCCGACTGCAGAAGATAAAAAGAATTATTCTGAATTCATTTATAATTTAAGGTATGTTTTACCTTGTAAATATTGCAGAATGAATTTAACCAGTAACTTGAAAGCAAATCCGCTATTAGATTGTCACTTAAAATCGCGCGAGACGTTTTCAAAATTCGTTTACCGACTTCACGAAATCGTGAATAAGCGCCTCGGTAAAAAATCGGGACTTTCGTATTGTGATGTTAGAGAGAGGTACGAGCATTTTCGTTCCAGGTGCACGAAAAATGATCCGCCGCCCAAACTTTTTAATTTTTCAAAGAAGAAAGAAAAGGGGTGCACGGAGCCGCTCTACGGTCACAAAGCCAAATGTGTTTTACACATTGTTCCTCAGACAACTGACGTTCCTTCTCTCCGAGTAGATGATAAATGTGTGAAATACAAGGTTGACGGCGGTAATATTTAAATAAAATATAAAATTATAAATAAAAATAATAAATAATTTTATAAAAAAATATATATACAATATAATAAAAAAATATATATACAATATAATAAAATTATACAATATACAATATAATAAAATATAAAAAAAACATGTTAAATAAAGTGGATGGACTTTTATTTCTCATTTTAGCATTATTACTTGCACTCATTGGATCATTTTTTTACACACCGGTTCGAGAGAATTTTATAACCCATCTTCTTCAACCGGGCGTATTTCCAGAAAGTGTTTCAAAACCGATTCTTTACGGAGATTATCCTCTTCAAAAAGGGGCATTGGGATTATCCGATTTGAATAGCAAATCTTTATCAGCATATTATCCAGTTTTTCCAAGTAGTTACCTTCAACGAACAAATAATGTACGATACTGGGCAACACCGAATGACGGGACGTGTGCTCCTGCCAACATGTGTGGAACCCTTTATGATAATAAAACGTTGAATATTCACAAGTTTCCAAAAATGATTCCGTTTTCATCAAAACAAACGCGCGTCAACATGTACGCATTTGATGAAAACGCAAATTCAGACATTGCTGGTACCAATTGTTAAAAGGTTAAAAGAACAATCCTGAATGACAAATTTTTTCGTTTTCGATGATGTGTTGTTGTGAAAACGAGCCATCGTCACTAAGTTCGAGCTTGGTTTGTTTTTGTCGTTGGTCATTTGGATCATTTTTTTTTACAATACGACGTTTAGGAGCACGATGTTCATATCCTGTTACTTTTTCTCTTTCAACCGTTTTCCAAAGTTCTTGGATTTTAGGAATTGCGCTATTAAACCACGCCTTGTCTCTTAAAACAAGAACACAACTATACACTTCAAGACGCCAATAAATGTTTTTGATCCATGTGATTCCGTCATAACTTTGCATCATTTTTTCAAACCACTGGTCAAATTGAGACTTGCTGGTGATGGTAAGCGGCGCATACTCATAAAATGGTTTATCATTTTTAATAAAATATACGATGACTCCTCGCCGTTTTCCTTCTACATTATGATTCCACTTAATTTCATCATTTTCTTTATTTGAGTCTGAATCAAATGCAGATTCGTCTTCATATTCTACAAATTTAGTTTCTAGAAAGTCGCATTCTGGCAGTCGACACACTTCCATTTGAATTTGCATTTGAATCCAATAGTCTTCTTTTGGAATGCCCGTAATTTCCCTCGAAACCACATTTTTAATTTCGAGCATTCTACCGTATAAATTAGATAATGGGCACACATTAATTCCGTCGGGTGATGCGCCGATGAAATAGTATTCTGGATTTGGATGTTTTATGCATCCAAATTCTCGAATCTTTGTACCATTTAACATTTCATATAAATCTTTCGATAACTGTTCATATTTTTGACCCCAGTGAAGCGACGACTCCGTGTTTACTTTATTGTATTTTTCTACATCAACTGGAGCACATTTTTCATAAATTAACTGATTTTGTGTTGACTGACTTCCAAAAACTTTCCATACTGAACTAGCAGTAATCAATCCATGGCGATGTTGATACCATTCAGGTGTTCTTTGTTCGGGTTGGTATACAGAATCCAAAAACTCTATTTTTTTCTTTATTTTTTCTTTTTTATCAGCTTTGACAGCACTTGCTATAGTCATTTCATGTTCAATTTCGTACATGTTATTATTATCATTGTTATTATCATTGTTATTATCATTGTTATTATCATTGTTATTATCATTGTTATTATCATTGTTATTATCATTGTTATTATCATTATTTGTATTCGCCACAATTTTTAAAATAGTCTCTATTTCTCTCATTGTCAAATCTGTTTGTGTTTCTACTTCTACACTCTTTATGGTTGCATTTTTTTTTCTCATACTATAAATTTTGAATTTATAAATGAGTTGACAAGTTAAATTTGTCTTTTTTTTACAACAATGTTTTGATATAGTAGTTTTATTTTTGTGTTTATATTCTATTTTTATATTTTTTAATATATTAGTATGCTTTGGATTCGGTGCGAATCCCATGATATTATAACATCTAATGAATATCATTATGCGAATCAATTTTTATTTTATGTTTATTTTTTTATGATCATTTTTATTGTTTTTATTGTTGGTTATTGATTTATATAAAAATTGATTTATGCACCAGTTTCAAGACATATAATATACATTGATTGGAAAATCATACATTTATATAGAATAATGGGATCAGGACATTCAACTGCATCTGGACTATTTCACAATCCGACGACTTGTACAATTGTATCTTTTGAAGGCAATATCGGATCAGGAAAAACAACTGCAAAAGAAAAATTTAAGCAATATATTATAGCAAACAACAAGGGTGCGGAATCAACAATATTTGTAGATGAGCCAACAGATGAATGGCAAATGGTACAGGATGAAAAGGGTGTGCCAATTCTTGTCAATTTATACGGCGACTTGAAGCGGTTTGCATTTCGGTTTCAAATGATGGCATATATTTCTCGATTAAAAAAGCTGAGAGATGCTGTCAAAAATCCAAAAATAAAAATCATTATTACGGAACGCTGTCTTATTACTGACGCGCACGTTTTTGAAAAAATGTTGTATGATTCAAAGCACATTGAAGAAGATGAGCATCAAATTTACACGAGATGGTTTGATGAATTTGCAAAAGAAGTTGAACCATCATGTATTGTGTATTTCAAGGCATCCACTGAAGTTTGCATGAATCGAATAAAACAACGAAATCGACCTGGTGAACAAGATATACAGTATGATTATTTAGAAAGGTGCAATAATTACCACAACAATTGGCTAATCTCAAATTCGGCGAATTTAATTCCCGTTCTGATTTTGAATGCAAACGAGGAAGATAGTAATTATAGCGCACATGTTTATAAATACATGTACGACATTCGGGCTTCAAAAGTAATCGGAGTGTTGCATCATTTGAAAACGTACGTACATACCAGCAACGACATTAAAATTGTCTATAATGACGAGTCTAGTTTGGCGCACTCTCAAATCTCTTCTTCATGCGTCAATGTATAAAACATTGAGTTGTTTTCGAGGTTTGTATTTTAGTATATCCAATTCTCTCGATGTTGTCGGAAATAAATCCTTACCATAAATGTCTTGTAATAGGAGCCATTCAAACATTCCTCCTGTGTAAATGAATACATTTTTTATTCCAAGTTTTACAAGTTGTTCGTATTTCGAATAAATGGTTTCATCATTTGAATTTAATCCATATACAATGACTGTAATATTATTGCCACCCGCACGTTTATTGTTTAAAATTCCGTTAATGGTCTCTTCTTCATTTTGAATTGAAACAGTATTTTGAATCAAACACGACTGCCAATTTTTATCCATTGTATTTATAATAATGTATTTTTTTTCATTGTTGTTACTGGTATAATTACACGCATATTGGACATCTTCATAATTAATTTTATATTTTGAATGATTCGATCCCATTTTTTATGTTACTCGTTAGTCTATTTGTAATGAAAAAATGAAAAAATAACAGATTAAATTAAATATGTATTTTTATTTAATATTTTTTAATAAAAATTGATATTCTATAAACTGAATTCATATTTCATAAATACAACTGGTTATAGACATTTATTTTATGAATTATTCTCGGTTCAACAATTCGGTTATCATAATGATTGATGGAAATTCAAATGCCACTCAATTTGATGATGTAACAACAAGTTCATATGATGAAAATATAATGATGGGAATAGCGTATTTTTTAGTATCGTTACTATTTGGACTTCCAATATTAATGATCCTTTTATGTGTCTACAGAATGCGAGGAGATGTACCGTGTGATAATTTAAAACAAGCGTGTTGTTGTGAATTTTGTTAAAAATGAAAAATTTAATTAACTTTTTTTTTATTTTTTTTGTTTTCTGTTTTATTTTCAATCCACTTCTTCAATGTTTGGTCCAGATCCCGAATGCGAACTCTCGCTACCACCACCACCACCACCTCCATAAAGTTTGGAAACAATCGGCGTAACAACGCTTTCCAACTTCTTCTGCTCTGCTTCATACTCCTCTGCATCCGTTCCCGATCCTGCCGTTTCAAGCCACTCGAGTGCAGATTTGCAGGCGGCATCAATAGTCGCGCGATCTCCATCTGTCAACTTGTCTTTTACTCCAGATTCAGAAGTTGAATTCTTTACTGAATACACGTAATTTTCAAACCCGTTTCGCGCATCGATCTTTTTCTTGTGTTTAGCATCTTCTTCCTTATATCGCTCTGCTTCTGAAACCATCCGCTCAATATCATCTTTTGAAAGTCGACCCTTGTCATTCGTAATCGTAATCTTGTTTGATTTTCCACCAGCTTTGTCCATAGCATTCACGTTTAACACGCCGTTTGCATCCAAATCAAAAGTTACCTCGATTTGTGGAACGCCGCGCGGTGCAGGCGGAATGCCCTCCAATTGAAACTTCCCTAAAATATTATTGTCTTTTGTGAGTTGGCGCTCTCCTTCAAACACCTGAATCAAAACACCTGGCTGGTTATCCGCATACGTCGAAAATGTTTGACTCTTTTTGCACGGAATTGTCGAATTTCGCTCAATCAGTTTGGTCATTACACCCCCCGCAGTCTCAATTCCAAGTGATAGCGGTGCAACATCCAACAACAAAATATCTTGGGTAACCTTTGACTGACTGCCCGTCAAAATTGCTGCTTGTACGGCAGCACCATATGCCACTGCTTCATCAGGATTAATTGAACGATTCAACTCTTTGCCGTTGAAATACTCTGTCAGCAAACTGCAGACTTTCGGAATACGCGTTGAACCGCCAACAAGTACAATTTCATGAATGCTGCTTTTCGACATTTTAGAGTCTCTTAGCACGCGATCCACAGGATCAATCGTTGATCGAAACAAGTCGATACACAATTCTTCAAATTTCGCGCGCGTAATTTTGGCCATGAAGTCTGATCCATCAAATAAAGAATCCACTTCAATCGTTGTTTCTGTAGTTGCGGACAATGTTCTTTTTGCACGCTCACATGCAGTTCTTAGTCGCCTGAGTGCCCGATTGTTCCCACTTGGATCCTTCTTGGTCTTGCGCTTAAACTCTTGCACACACCAACTTACCAGTCTGTTATCAAAATCTTCTCCACCCAAATGCGTATCTCCTGCCGTGGCTTTAACCTCAAAAATACCGTCATCAATCGCGAGAAGTGACACATCAAATGTTCCGCCACCCAAATCAAAAATCAAAATATTCTGTTCGCCTTGTCCTTTTTTGTCGAGACCGTATGCAATCGCGGCAGCAGTTGGCTCGTTGATAATGCGCAACACGTTTAAACCGGCAATCGAACCCGCATCCTTTGTCGCTTGTCGCTGACCGTCATTAAAATATGCTGGAACAGTAATTACCGCATCTTTTACTGTATCGCCAAGATAACTTTCTGCCGTTTCCTTCATTTTTACAAGGACCATTGCAGAAATTTCTTCCGGTGAAAATGTTTTTTCTTCACCTTTAAAATTTACCTGAATGTGCGGTTTACCACCATCTTTTCCAATAACCTTGAACGACCAGTGTTTCATATCGTTTTGAATGCTTTGGTCATCGATTTTCCTACCAATCAAACGCTTGGCATCAAATACTGTATTTTCAGGATTCATGGACACTTGATTTTTTGCAGCATCTCCAATAAGGCGTTCGCTATCCGTGAATGCCACATAAGATGGCGTAGTTCTGTTTCCTTGATCATTTGCAATAATTTCAACGCGCTCATTTTGCCATACACCAACACACGAATACGTTGTTCCTAAGTCAATTCCAATTGCTTTTGTCATATGCTTCTATGTATACTTTTATATTGTTGTAGATAAATGTGGCGACTTCTTTTTAAATATTTTTATTAAATAATTTATACTCGTTTTCGTTTTCGTTATAAAATATATGAAAACAATTTAAACCAAAAATTAATATATTATAAAAGAATTGAATTTTAATTCACGATTTTAAGTCAAATCTAACTTCCGTCATAAACTATGAGAACTAAAAAAATAAAAAATGATACGAAACCCGAAACCTCTTCGAAATCAGATATACTTGAAAATCAAATCCATATAGATCATAATGACAGCACAAATAACTCTGCCAACATTGACAATAATGTTTCTAATCCAACAATAGCAATAGAAAAAAAGAAGAGAGGTAGAAAAAAACTTATTAGACCCAACGAGCAACATAACAAAAATGAAGGTGAAGCAGATGTATATGAAAAAGTAAATGTGGTTATAAATAATCCTGTTGCAAATGTTGTAAATGATAATACTCTTACGACAACTGATAATACTCTTACGAACGATAACAATATAAATAAACAAAAAATACGTAAACCCAGAGTTTCAAAAAAACAGGACAAAATGACAACAACATACATAAAACCTCATCATGTCAACGGTGATGAGAGTGTAAATGTTGTTGTTGAAAATGATGCATCGTTGTCGTCATCGTCATCCACAGTTGTTCATAAAAAACGAGGTAGAAAACCGCGAGGTGGTAAAATTATTCATGAAAATCATATTCAAAATGATAGTAATCCCGAAGTTCCAAACATTATCTTGCATTTAAAATGTGTTTTATCGGATTTGAAAAAATCAAATGAACTGACGTCAAATAAACTAGAAACGTATAGCAATGATAAAAAGTTGGAGGTGTTATGTTATAATGATAATGATAATGACCAAAACATTGTATATTCTTCGAATGTTTCCAGTATGACCAGATATGAAACCGATCATGCAGATAATGCAAGTGCATACGCTTATAGTAATGATGATGCGTATACAATTAAAGAAATAAGACAAAGGGAACAAACTGGCTCGGCGTCTTCTTCTAAAATATATGATTCTTTAAGAAATATACACCCGACTCCAGTTCCGATAGCTGAAACAAAGTCGAAAATAAATCCATTTTCTTTTTCTTTTCCTGATAATCAATTAGACGATGGTCATCACTGTGAATTAGAATGTAAGAATGGCAATAATAAAGATATATGGAAGAAAATTTCACAGCTTAAATTGAGCTTTCATAAAAATGATGCGCTTAGTATACAGCGTTCTGCGTGTTTTTGGGACACATGTGAATTTGACACACCGCCGATTTATATTCCCACTTCAATGACAAAGGGATATGGTTGTTTTTGTCACCCAGAATGTGCAGTCGCTTTTTTAATGAATGAAAATATAGACACATCTGTTAAGTTTGAGCGATATTTCTTATTGAACTCGATTTATGGACCAATCTACAACTATAATAAAAGTATTAAACCTGCAGCAAACCCTCATTTTTTATTGAATAAATTTTATGGAAATTTAACTATAAATGAATATCGAAAATTATTTCAAACTGAACAAATTGTTTATATGGTAAATAAGCCATTAACAAATGTGTTGCCCGAACTATATGAAGACAATAATGATTTTTTCATTGGCAATAAAGTTATTCAAAATAGTACAATTGAAATAAAAAAAAAGGTTTCTAAAAATGCAAAATCGTCTATCATAAATGAAGTGTTTGGTATAAAACAATAGAATAAAATAAATATAATTATTATTTAATAAAAATAATTTTTATTAAATAATTGTTGCTTATTCATATTAAATAGTTGTTACTTCTTCATATTACATTATTTCAATGGAAATAATTGAAAATTTGCCGGACGACATTGTATTGTATATTTATATAAAAATTTTAAAAAGATATCGAGTTTCTAAAGAAGGTACACTCATAAAATTAATTAACTTGGAAAAATATTTATTTTTAGAAAAATATATATCTCGTCGAGCTGTAAGCGTTTGCAAGTCATACTACAGTGATTTACCAGAAACAAGTGGACAAATTTATCGTATACAGTATTCTATTCCAAATGTAAGCGATATTGTGAACAGAAGTGAGTCGTATATCGACAATGACATGATTTGTATAGAGTTGATCGAATATGAAAATTCTTTACAATTTGAATTTTCAAGATATCAGTTAAAACGACTTGAAAATATAAGAGGTGAAAAAAAACGTTCAATTTATTACACAGGTGATTTAGTTGATTATGATTGGGAAGTTTTTAGTTATTCGTACACCATCTAATCTATTTTTTCTTTAATTATATAGTTACTGTTTTCTGACTGCTTTATGATGTTTTCTTCATTTTGTTTATTTTTCATTTCCATATATTTTTTCAATTCTTCTATTTTTTTTGATTTTTCTTGTTGTGCGATAAAATTCCGAGAGCCCGAATCCATAATTTCTCGTATCACCGAAAAAACTTTTTGATTTTTTGTTTTTTTTACATTTTCATCTTTTTTAATACCAATTCCAAGATATTCGCTCACCACTTTCATGACGTCGTTATTATATTTTTCCAGCTTCTCAGTTGCTTCTATTTCATCATAATTCGTTTGTGTCATAATAAATTGAACTTGTTGTTTGCGTCGAAATTCCATTTTTTCTTTTAACCAATCATTTTTTCTTTGTTCTTCTTTTTTTCTTTTTTCAACATCATTATCTATTTCTAAGTTAGGGCTAACACCGGTTGCGGTTGCGTGTTCTTCTTCTTGACTTGTATCCATTCGCGTTTTTATGTTTATGTATATATATATATATTTGTATAAACTATTTTTTAAATCATATTAAACAAACATTTATATTGAATATATTACAAGACAAGGAATACAAAAATGAGTCAATCAACAACGACAACAAGTGAATATATGAAAAATAAAATTGTAAACGTACGCGGAATTCCGTTTGATATATCTTCTATATTAAATGATGTTACTGTTTCCATTCAAAATAACATTGAAAATTCATTGAATGGAGCATTGAAAGATTATGAACTATATAAGTCGACACATGATGCAATATTTCAAATACCTTTTGTTCGTGACCTATATATTCAAAATCAAGAATTAATTTCACAAATTGAAATGTTAGATTCACAAACACAACCAATAGAGTTGAAGATTAATGAAATTTCGCCGCCTTCTCCCGTTGTCATGCGGCCACACTTTCAAATTGATTCGTGTAGTTATCCGTCTAAATTCGAAAATAAAAAATTAGCTGATAACGAAGAAACGTCAACTTCAACTGAAAGCGACTCGAACGACTCTGAATCATCCGAGGAAGACCGTGACGAATCACAAGAACATACAAATGAGAGCGCAAGTGATGCAGAAGAAGAAGACGCAGAAGAAGAAGAAGAAGAAGAAGAAGAAGAAGTAGAAGAAGAAGAAGAAGCAGACGCAGAAGAAGCAGAAGAAGAAGAAGAAGACGCAGAAGAAGAAGACGCAGAAGAAAAAGAAGAAGAAGCAGACGCAGAAGAAGAAAAAGAAGAAGCAGAAGAAGAAAAAGAAGAAGCAGAAGAAGAAAAAGAAGAAGCAGAAGAAGAAGAAGAAGAAGAAGAAGTTTATGAAATTGTCATTGAAAATATTACTTATTTTACAACAAGTGAAGAAAATGGAGATATTTATGAATGTGTAGATGGAGATGTTGGTGAAATTGTAGGAAAGTTTAAAGATAAAAAACCAGTATTTTCGCGAAGAAAATAAATGGTTGATATAATTGTTGTTGAGCGACTATTACATAAAAAATATATAAACTTTTTACAAATTAAAGAAATAATAAAAGTATATTAATTTTTATTATTTTTATAATTATATATTATATATATTTTATAATTTATATTATTTGGTATTTGAAATTGATATTATGATTGTCGAATACATTTGTCCGCCTGCCATATTATATTTAGCTTTTTCCATCACTCAAATTGTAATTGATATGTTTAGGGGTGATGCAAGCACGGCGTTCTTGAAATTCATTGTGATGATTATATTCACAGTGGTTCTAAACATCTTATGCGCTGCTGGTTTGGGAATTATATCGTGGTTTATTGTCTTTATACCATTTATTTTAATGACATATATTACTACCGTTTTAGCTTTTGTTTTTGGAATTCCAAAAAAACACGACCTTCGTCCTGAACGCAAATCTCGTGAAGACCATGAACGCGAACGTAACCACGGGATTGTAGGCGGTTGTGCTGGAACACGTTATGGTTGTTGCTATGACGGGGTAACAGCAAGAGCAGATTATAATGGTTCAAATTGTCCACACCATCGACATAGACCTAGACCTGATCCAGATCCCAAGCCTGATCCAGATCCCAAGCCTGAACCTAAACCTCATCCCGAACCCAAACCGCCTCATAAAAAAGGGTGTGCGGGAGAACAGTATGGATGTTGTGAAGATGGTGTGTCGACAAGACCTTGTCCTCAAGGAATGGTTCCAATACCATCCAGTTCGAGTAGTTCTGAACCAGCTATTATATCGTCAATGGAGTCTAAATTAATTGGCGGTTGTGCTGGAACCGAGTTCGGTTGTTGTTCAGATGGAAAGACATATGCGATCGCAAAACAATGTAAAGGTGAAACAAGTCCGGTCATATAAAGACTGGTAATGGTAATATAAAAAAATATAAATAAAATATATTTTATTTAAAATATATAAATATAAATATAATATAAATATAATATTATATATATTATATTTATATATAACCCATTTCATTTGTATATAATGAATGTAAACAAAATGAACACATTTGTTTTTTGTAAAAAGTTAAAAGAAATGTATGGAAATAATTGTAATGAGTTTACAATCACAGAGATAGAAGAAGCTACTGTTTATTATTTCATTCCAATGTTATTTGGTGCATCGTGTATTCTTTATTTTAAAAATAATAAAAATATTCTTTCTGAAATTTTATTTCAAGTTTGTTATAAATCATTTTTAGCGGCAACAAAATTGTCGAATGTATGTAAAAGAATCAGAAATTTTTTTATTTCACCAACTTCTGTTGATATTACTACGAAAGCATACATTTACGACGAAGTGAAAGTAATTAAAGACGGAGTTCGATGTGCGTCTTTTGAAACAATGAAAACATTCAAAGACTCGCATTATTTAGGAAATCCAAATGAATATTATGATTTGAATGAAGATGTAGAAGATTCTAGTTCTTCTTCAGACTCTGATCTTGTTACTTCTTCTTCTCCTTCTCCTTCTTCTTCTTCTTCTCCTTCTTCTTCTCCTTCTCCTTCTTCTTCTTCTTCTTCTCCTTCTTCTTCTTTAATTTCGTCATCATCATCATCTGAAGATTCAACAACATTATCAGAACCATTATATATTATAGACATGAATGAAGATGATAATACGGTAGAATTCAAAAACTTTGACTTTATTATGCATACAAATTATAAATATCCCGAATCAAGTGAAACAATGAAACAAAATTATACAAAGGTATTTAGAACATTTACAAATGAAGATTATAATTTAGATAATACCAAGTATGAAGTATCAACATGTGAAATGATTCTTTGTACTTTACGAATCGGTGATACTATTCGTGACGATTGTTCCGACGATGATAGTAATGATGATAACAGTCATCATGAATGCAATGAAGAGTATGAAATCGATTTACAAAAACCTTATAACTTCAACGTTGTCGGAAATTTTATTTTAGATGAAAAATTTGTGCACTGGTATATGTTTAAAAAATACAATTACAGAATGAAACATTTTACAAACTATCAAATTAAGTGCATAACAAAAGATATTAAATTAATTCAGCTAAATCGGCATTCTGGCTTATTTGTGCGTTTGAATGATTATCAACAAGTGAAACAAAATATTCAGTAAATTAAATGATGTATGAAATTCATTTATATTAATTATTTTAAAAATCAATATAAATATATTATTTTATTAAGTTATTATGGCATCGTTCGAAGCAATTCAAACAACGTCGTTAGAGGAAGGAAATCAACGCCACAAACAAAATAGTATCACTACTGACAATAACGCCGATAATAAAAATATGACTATTGTAAAATCATCTGAAAATAAAAATACAAACATTTTCAAAAAAAATTCCAACTCCGATGCACAAGATGTTTCATTTTTGCACGAACTGTCGGATGCCTGGATTCTTTGGGCGCATTTGCCACATGATACGGACTGGAGTTTAAAAAGTTATATGAAAATTTATGAATTTAATACGGTAGAACAGGCAATCACAATCACGGAAACGTTGCCGCCCGTTTTGGTGACAAATTGTATGTTGTTTTTGATGCGAAAGGGTATCAATCCGATTTGGGAGGATGAACGAAACCGTAATGGCGGTTGTTTTTCATATAAGATTCCAAACAAGGATGTTCCTGACGCGTGGAAACAGCTTTCGTATTCGTTAGTTGGAGAGACCATGTCAGATAACAATAAGTTGTTGCCACACATTAACGGAATCACGATTTCTCCAAAAAAGAATTTTTGTATTATCAAAGTGTGGCTCGCAAATTGCTCGTTTCAGGATGCGGCAGTCATTCGCGAACTGCATGGAATGACCTCACACGGTTGTTTGTTTAAACGACACGTGCCAGAGTATTAGAGCTAAATTAAGTTAATGTTCAAATTTGATTTATATTTATTCAAAAAATATAAATTGAAAAGTTTTGAATTACGTTTTAAATATTCAGTGTTATCAGCAACAAATCGATTCAAAGATGGAAATTACGACGGGCAATAAATCCGGGTCCGAGTCCAAGTCCAAATCGGGAGTAGGTAAGTCGGGAATAAAGAGAATGAACAAAAAAGAGGCATCCAAGTGGTTTCAGGGTCTAACGCGTCTCGAGCGTTCATTATTGAAACAAGAAAAAAACTCATCATCGTCGTCATCAGACGAGGATAAAAAAACAAAAAAAGAAATGCATCAGCGCGAGCGTGAACTGCTACTCAAACGACGATCCGAACACGAAGCACGCATGAAAGCCCAGTTACAATCCAAGGCGGAAATCACACAACAAATACAAAAATGTAAAGAGATGCGCAGTCAACTGATTCCATTCCAGATGAGATTGGAACAGATGAAGCTGCATGAATCTCACAACTCTCAACAGACCGGGTCTTCCCATTTCCAATACAAACTTGGCATGTTGGAATGCGGCATTTCAAATCAATTGCGGTTGATAAAAAATGAAGAAAGGGTCCTTTTTGACATGCACCACAAACACCACTGCATCAAAGAATCAATCAAAGATATTATTGCAAAACGAACCACTCACTACACACGAATTCAAGCAAAAAAATGTGTGGACAACGTCTACAAATTGGTGACAGTGTAAGGGGTTTGAAAGCGCACTTTTGTGGTTGCTCTCTTGTTAACACTTGATGACAAAATGATAATCGCCAAATTGTTTTTTTTCTCGAATGTATCTGCTCATTTTTTACAGCACATACATTCTCTGAAATCGCCGCGTCTGCAATACTGTCCCATGTTCCGAAAAGCTCATTTGTTCCAGAGTATTTTTTTTATTTTTTTTTATTTTCTTTATATATTTATATAAAGAAAATAAAAAAAAATAAATATGAGAAGTTCTCGAATTAAGGCGTTAAACTTACGATCACCGTGGTATTCTAATTCTAGTAGTGTTGTTACTTCTATTTCTCGTAATAATAATAATGATCCGATTATACTCGTGATCAATACCAATACTGTTAAATATGGTTCTTTATCCTTACCTATGTCGGTCTATCCTTTTATATCATATGATCCTAAAAACCCCGTTAAAGACCCCATTATGTATAGAGTAAGAATTCGTAAGGATAAGATAAATGAACTGTTTATAGATGATGATATATTAGCAACTGCTTATACTGAAAATAATAGAATTTATTTATATTTTTTTACAACAGAAGCGATTGCTAATGAAATTGAATCCGCCGCTCAACTCGACTCAGGTTACTCAGATATATATAAAGTAAGTGAAAAATCAAGAATAAGGACATATATAGTAAATGCATTCGATTTATATAATAATATTTTTGATGTTGAGAAAGGGGGTTATACATTCTTATTTGCATACCCGCCTGTCCCATCCCCCTCGCTTTAAAACTTAATAACAAAATGGTAGTCGCCAATTTGTTTTTTTTCTCGAATGTATCTGCTCATTTTTGAAGCACATACATTCTCTGAAATCGCCGCGTCTGCAATACTATCCCATGTTCCAATAAGCTCGTTGGTTTTGACTTCGCGTTTTTCTACGACTTTTCCGGTTGTATTTTTATTGGATTTTTGAACTTGTTCCGTTTGTTTGATATAATCTTCCATAAGCGATAACCCGTAATATCCTTCATTAACTCCATGCTCTGTCCATACAGTCGCTTTCAGTGCATACTGACACGCATTCAAATATCCTTTGAGTTCCTTTAATTCGACTTCATCAGGTGCGCATGCGCGATTCACGGACTGTTTCCATTTTTTATATTCTCTCAACAATACAGAATTCAGAATTTTGCCAGTATCTGAAAACTTACACATTTGAAATAAAAATGTTTCGACAGGCGGTGCATCGGAAGCCGCGAATTTCTTTTTATACTCTGCTTCTCTCAATTTAATTCCAATATAACAATGCGCATTTTGTTTATTGATCGTCATGCGCTTCGGCTTAAATCGTGTATCCATATAATCCTTGAATGCGTGGAATATTTCTTTTTTGGGTTTTGTTTGTCTCCAAAGGCGAAATCGTCCTTCCAATTGAACAGATGACTCATACACGTCTGAACGAACAATGCATTCGGCGGAAACAAACTCGTTAAACATTGCCGTGAATTCAGCACTTGTAGTCGCTGCATCGTTCATCGCTTCTTCGTTTATTTCGGGTTCCGGGAAAACGGTTTCGTCGTTTTCTTCTTTACGGAATGATTCAATCATTGCTTTTTGTTTTTTTACAGTTTCTTGAAGTTGGTCATTTTCAATAAGTAACTTTTTACACTGTCCAGTCATCAATTCAATATTCGTTGACAATATTTCGTTTTGGCTTCGCAACATTTGAATTTCCGTTTCCATTTTTGTGAAGTTTTCAATGCATAATTTTCTCGAATCAATAATATCTTGAATGTATTTTTTCAATTTATCAATTGTCAAATTCACTTCGTCATATGCAACGATTTCGGTTTTGCATTTATCATTCACTTTAATCATGCGTAAATGTTTTTGAATTTTTGGATGCTTCTTCATGAGATTCTCAATCTCGGTCTTGTTTTGCACTCGAAACGCACACACCAATCTGAAATTTATATATTTTTTGCGGTGGTCCAGCACTCGAAGCGACAAGTCGTTTGAAATGCCAAACTTTATCAACTTTTCTCCTTTTTCATTCGTGTTGTCAATTGTCCCGAAATAAACACACTCGGTATTCTGCGGAAATTGTGCAATGATTACTTGTTCAACCGCGCGGCTTTTTTCTTTTTCTTTGGTGGTTTCAAGGGATGCTAGCTCTTCTTGTTTTTTATCAATTTCTTTTTGCATATTGTAAATACCCGTAACTCGAATTTCTTTTATCACATCACAAACCCAATTTTGAAATTTTTGGGCTATCGGTTTCCTCGAACGAAAGAGCACTTTATATAATCCTTTTTCTGTTAAAAATGTCACATCTTGCATTCTTCCCGTGCTGTCAGTACTACTTACAGCACGCTTTTCTGATTCGTCAAAATCAACAATTGACATTCTTATGTTATTTATTTCTAGTATTATTCCAATATCACTCGCTCGAAAGAGTGGGTCATCTAACGTTCCTTTGATAATGATTTCTGTATGCAAATCATTTTCATTAAATGCTTTTACTATATCCATTGTATTTGGTGTTGTAATATTATACTTTACGGCATCTCTTTAAGTTAAATTAATTATAATATTTAAATTATTGTGTTTCTGTGTGCATACTAAAGGGAGTGTATACTATGCACTCCCTTTGTTTGCTCATCCGATCGGCAAAGCAAATAATTATTTGAATGATAAATATTTGTTTTGCTTCTGTTCCTTCAGGAACAACCGTAAAAAAAATATGTTTGCTCCGCTTACTTGTGGAGCAAACTATTTGTTAATTTATTTCTGCTCTCGAACCTTCGTGAGCAAAATTTGCTTTTGCTTTTAAAAAACAAAAGCAAATCCTATTACCATTTATTTTTTCTCACGTTAATTTTAGGACCTGAACCCTTTTTGTTAATATTTTTAGGGTCATATGACTCCTCTTCATCATCAGAATTTAAATCCTTGCTCATCTCCCAGAATTCTTTACTACCGAGTTTAAATGGCCCGTGCTGTTGCGCCTTGTACCAGAAAATTTGGTCCTGTAGCTTATTCGACTTGGCATTATTGTTTATCACCAAACACTCGTAGTTTTCAGTGCACTGATCCATCACCTGACAAAAGGACTCAAAGGTCGGAAACATACCCGCATAATTCTCATATATACGTTTTCGGTTACCAATATACGGCTCTCGCAGGATAAACACGTAATCAATGTTGGTTCTCAAATTGGGCGGAATGCCTAAAGGATATTGCATTGTGATGACCAGCATAATCTTCCAATGACGGCCGTTCATGAAGAGGAGGCGCATCATAGTGTCGCGGGTCCATTTATTATCGAACAAGCAATCGTCGAGGACGACAAAGGTTCGGGGATCTATGGTGCTTCGTTTATATGATTCCATTTCTTTTTTGACTTGTTTCAGGACTGCTTTTTGACGTTTCAGGATATTTTCTATAATAGCGGTGTTGTATGCGTCATGGATGAAGAGTTTTGGCACGTGTTCTCCGAAGAATCCGTTTCCGGCTTCTGTTCCTGAAATGACGGTTCCGATGGGGATGTCCTGGTGGTAATACATGAGGTCTTTTACGAGAAAACTTTTACCGGTATCACGCCGACCGATGAGGACGATGACGGGACCTTTATTTTCGTCGGGTCTAAAGCTGATTGAGCGCATATCGAATTTTCCTAATTCTAAATTCATTTGGATTTTGTATCTATAGTTTTTAGAGAGAGAAGAGATAATAATAATAAATGTTGAAGTTGAATAAATTAAATACAATTATAGACGTCTATGAGATATTGAAATAAAATATTTGGTTAAATTAAACTTATTAACATATTTTATAAATATGAATTATCCAGTTTATTGTATTAATTTGAAAGAGCGCGAAGATCGAAAAAAATGTGTGGAAAATAATTTTAAAAAAATAGATATTAACCCGACTGATGTTATATTTTTAGATTTTTATAAACATAAAATGGGTGGACGCTATGGTTGTTATGATTCGCATATGAAAGTGTGGAATGACTTTTATATAAATCATCCCGATAAAGAAATGTGTATTATATTTGAAGATGATATTGAGTTGACAGAAAATAGTAAACTTTATTTAAAAAAAGCGATTTCATTTGTTGAAAAAAATAAAGATAATATAGATATTTTATTTTTACATGATACGTTTGTAAGGTATAGTGAAAACAAAGATAAAGATAAAAATCGCATAAATGATAAATATTTTATAAATGGTTATGGAGCTACGACACACGCATACATTGTTACCAGAAGATATATAACACAGATTATTTATAAAAACCATAATCATTTACCACAACCAAGTAAAATACATTTTGATCTCGACATTAACATGCAACAAAAAAGTATTTTATATTCTAAAAATATTTATTATTGTAAAAAATCAGTATTTGTCCAAAAAAAATATTCCGAATCGGATAACTATCATAATATTTTTGATAAAATCATCAGAAAAACATATGGCGATAATACTATGGTTTATAATAGTATAAAAATTATTAAAAATATTAAATTATTATTAAAAGATGATTATAAAACCCAACGAGTTTTTATGAATTTAACTGAAATATATGTAAAATAAATCCAAATACATAAATTAAACATACATAATTAAAATTAGATATATTAGTTTTTTGTAAATAATATTTGTTAATATATAAGTTATATTAACAAATATACTCCTCAGAATAAATAAGATAAAATAAGACAAAACAATGTCAACAAAAAAATATAGAAATGGTAAAAAATGTAAAACAAGAAAGAGGTTTTTATACAATCCGGATAATCCTAAAAAATCATTTGATGTGTACATTGATAAAAATCCTAGGGATACGATACATATAAAGTATAAGACGGTGGATGATGTAAAGATGACGATTCGCAAATTAGAGAGACTTTACAAGGATAAAAAATATACACATAAACGGATATGGCAGGTGGGAATGATTATGAAGGTCCGATTAGAAGTGTTGCGAAATAAAAAACCAAATGAGTATCATTTAGCTAAAAAATATTTTGAATTTCTTGGTAAAAGAACAAGAATGAATGAATCATATCGATACAAGGCGACATTTAAAGTATAAGAGTGTAAATATCGAAAATCGAAAATATTATTATAAAAAATAAGTTTAAATACTTGTATTTTTCTATGTATAGACAGTATTAATTTGATTTTTGCAATTAAATTTTAATTTAACATTTTCTCTCAATCTCTCTATAATATGTCTTCTGAAAAAGAAAATAAACATACGTTTGAGTTATATTATCAAAAGCCAAGGAATGAGAATCTTCTCAAAAATCTTGAAGAGACGTGCATGGGACTTTATGATTGTCAGAATTTCATTCCATTGTATTCTACATTTTTTTCATTGAATGACACAAATTATAATTCCATCAATTTGAATCAGAGATACAGTCTACACTCGGTTATTCATAATGCTTCTAAAAAAGAAGAAAATACCAGTCGCCACTTTAAAAATATTGCGACTGCAAGTGTTAAAAAAAAAGATGAAGACAATGTTACTGATGTTCCTGTCTTTTTCAAATTTTCTCCGCTATTAGATCCCATCAAATATTTAGCGGGTAGTTATGACATGAAAAACAAAGCATTGCTCAAACTTCCAGAGTTACATAGTTTGCCAATTCCATCGTCATCTAGTTCTAACGATAAAACTGAAGAAAAACATTACTGTCATTCGAAAGTGTTAGATCCCAATAATTCTGCGTATGTGGACGGATTTTTTTCTTATTTATCGAGCCAGCTGTTGCATACTCATGATTTTATACACGGCATTGATTTTTATGGATCGTATTTGGCAATTCAAAAAGATTTTACAGTAAACATCTTTGATGATCAAGAGTATTTAATGAAGAATGAGTTTTTCAAAGACAAGAACGGAGAACTATTTTATTATGATGAATCAGAATGTGAAAAATGTTTTGAGTGGAATCAAGAGAGAAGAGAGAATAACAGAAAACAAACAGCATCTAAAAATTCTAAAATAAAAATAATGAATTCAGTTGAAATTATTGCGGAAGAGTTGCATGACAATCCAGATAAACGTGAAAAAAATGTACTGGAAGATGATGATGTATTAGTTGACGTATCCAATTCTGATATTTTTAATATTGACTGTAATGAAGAGACAGGAAAAGAAGAACAAACGAATGAAAATGGAAACAATCAAACATCAAATACTGGTATTGAGTTATGTGACCTAGATGATTCGTCGTCGTCGTCATCTTCATGTTCATCCCGTTCTTCTCATACAACAAATGAATCTCTTTATAATATGAGCGATAGTGACTCCATGAGTCAATGTGGCGATAGTGAACATGGTAACAGTGAAGATTGTAGCGAACACGGGTCTGAAGAAGAGGAAGAAGAAGAGGAAATATTAAATGCTACTATTTATAATTTTCCGGTGGAAGTGATTGCACTTGAACGCTGTAAGCAAACGCTTGATGACTTGATGGTGGAAGACGCGCTTTCCGATGAAGAGTGGGAAGCCGCGCTAATGCAAATCGTGATGACGCTTGCAACATATCAAAAAGCATTTGCATTTACGCATAATGATTTGCATACAAATAATATTATGTTCAATGAAACAGATAAAAAATTTATTTATTATTTATTTAATAAAAAGTTTTACAAGGTTCCGACGTTTGGTAGAATATTTAAAATTATTGATTTTGGTCGAGCCATTTACAAATTCAATTCGAAGCTAATATGCAGTGATAGTTTTCACAAGAGCGGAGATGCGGCAACTCAATACAATTGTGAACCGTATTATAACGACAAAAAACCGATCGTTGAACCCAATTATAGTTTCGATTTATGTCGGTTGGGATGTTCTTTGTTTGATTTTTTTATTGATGATATTGATGATGTTGAGGCCGAGTGTAAAACAAGTAGGCTAGTCAGGACAATTGTTGATTGGGTTACGGATGATAACGGGCGAAACATTTTATATAAACAAAGCGGCATTGATCGATATCCAGATTTTAAATTGTATAAAATGATTGCAAGAACGGTTCACAATAAAGTTCCATCACAACAGTTATTAAAACATGCAATTTTTACACAATACGAAATTCCACAAAAGAGTGTGAAAAAGTCAATGACAATTTTAGATATCGACACAATTCCAAGCTATATTTCATCTTGTCAACTATTTTAATTTAAGTTTTATAATTATATTTTAATAATAATAATAATAATAATATATATATATATTAATAATATTTTATAATAATATATTCTAGTATTATGGCCGGCGTGGACCCTTGGAATATTGTTTGTGGTGTAGATTTTACGGGTCAGAATGTTAACTGTTATAGTACAAACCCTCCACTACAAACGGCTCTGGTGCCTTTTATAAATAGATTTGTGAATAGACTTTTACACGAATCTTTAGCAAACCCGAGAGTTACCCCTGCAAAAGTTATTAAATTAAAAAAGGGAATATTTTTTTTATCTTCATCGTCTCAATATCATGATCTTTTTTTTGATTACATGACACAAGCTGAACCAGCTAATATTACTGTTGCAGGCATTCCTACACCTGTATTCAATGTCAATTATTTACCAGACGTACCAAGTGGAAATATTATTCAAGGTAATATAGATCTAAGAGTTGTAAGACTGTATGTGTCATTTATTTCTTATCATATGGCGGCATTGATGGGATGGTTGAGAGATCCAATTGGAGATATTCACGGTAATCTCTTATCGCCAGGAACAACGTTGCAGGGTGTTTATCAAAGAGTTTTACCAGACAATACCAATGTTCCGCAAGATGTTCAACAAGCTTGCATTCAACAACTTGGAAACACGATACAAAAAATATATTTTACACGTGGTATTTTATTTTTTTCACTCGGCGGAAACTATGATGAACGACCTGGATACATTACAAATTATAGAGCAAATATTGAAACGCAGAATCCACCCATTCCTTCAGGTCAAATTGTTTGGAATAATCCCGATTCATTAGCATCGACTCAGATTTTTATTTCAACATTTGACAAAAACGGTTTTGATACAGAGCTTATACTTCAATCTACCGATGTGATACGAATTCGAAGTGTAGTAACCACCGAATTTCAGAATTGGCAAGTAACAGGACAACCAAATGTTGTTCCTGACCAATATGTACAATTTACTGTTACTCTAACCGACGGCACATGGCATCCGCAACAGAATGAAGAGTGTAGAGTGTTTCTAATGTCGCACGGTCAAACGGTTCCAACTTATCGAGATGAGTTGACATCAGAAATAAAACAGTTTACAACAAATGTTGGCGGTAGAAAAAAAAGGCAAAATAAAAGTAAACGAAGAAAACAAAAGGTTTCAAATAAAAAATCCAGATTTTCAAAACGTCGTCACTATTCTAGACGAAGTTAAACTCGATATATATGCATTGAATGAACATCGAGAATGAAATACAATGTTGAAGTATAAATAATTTATATATTAAGTTATTTTATAATTATAAAATTATAAAATATTTATAAAGTATAATTAATATATCGGAAACTTTTAAATAAATAATATCGAAAACTTTAAAATAAATAAAATGGTTCAAAAATCAGCTGTAAATACTCCAAAACAGAATGCTCCATTAAACTTTAGGACATCTAATTCTCTTGTCACTACAAAAGTTCCTCATTATGCTACAAAGGTCGCTACAGCAAACAGTTCGGTTCCTGGTCTTCATCGTCCGAATACAAACGGTATTCCTTCCAATATAAACCAAAATGATTTTCAAGGTCCGGAATTTAAAGCACGACCTATAAAACATTGGAGACGCCAGCACATCCCCACCTCTGTTGCTAATGCAATGGACGCGGAAACAGGTGTAATTACAAACCCTGAAGCTTACATCGCTTCATCGTCATCTGGTCGGCGAACCGCGACAGTTGGGCTTCTCATGGATCGTCCTGGTGCAGTTTCATATCTGGGCTCTAATTCCGACTGCAAGTGCGTTGAACCTGGTGGAAATTCGTATACGATCAGTGAACATTTTACTTCTACTCCAAAGGCATCAGGAACCATTGTTGAAAATCAAGGTTCCGTAAGCATTGGACAAGGAAGCGACGCATATGAAATCAATACTGGAATTTATGCGACAAAGTGCATTGGCTGCAATCCACAAAACAATGTAATTCGAAGTGCATCGACGCTACTAAGTCGAGCGTATTATTCTGATACCACGGGATATTTAAAATCACGCTGTAAAACGTATCAACAAAATGCGTCTATAAATCGCGCAGCAAACGTGCAGTATACCGACACGAATAAAGAGCTGCTATGGCCAACCAGTAGTGCAACCGGTCCTCAAGTGTATCGAACGAACGACACGTATCAGCCGCGCGTAAATCCGTATACATGCAATAATACTGGTGGTGCATCAACAGTTATTTTTAAACCAAATAATCGTCAGTATTCTGTTCAAGGTGCGGTAGATAGCAGCACACGAATCGAAAAATTAAAGCTGAATACGATTAATACAAATGCAAACTCTTTAAGAACCGCATTTGGAAACGAGGCGGCAAGTGCGTGCAGATTTACGGGAAGTAGCGACACACCTTTTTTTCTGAAAAACAAGTATCAGCCACCAATTTGCAGTCAGACCAACACGGTTAGCACTTATCGACAAAATAAACGCATATGCAGTTTATAAAATATTTATAAAAATAATTTAATTTTGCTATTCATCTAAACCTGAGGCGGAATAACGCTGACATTGTTATCTAAATACGGACACTTTACAACACTAGGTTGAAATGAAAAACAATTATCAGCCATATCCTTATATTGAAACATGTCTTGGTTATCTATTGTGGGATAAACTACGACTGAACGCTGAGACGGCGAAGACAAATGAATGAATAACATTCCTACAAGAAAACTTATGATGAATGTTTTTATAGAGAGATATTTCATAATGACGATACTAAATATAAATCAATAATGTATAAACGTCAATAAAAAAATATATATAATTATATATATAAGTACAAGATAAAAAAATAAAGGAATATTAAAAACAATATAAAATATACAAGAAATAAATGATCAACATACAAGAATGGATGCACAAATCGAATAGTAAATATATTATATCGATTATTCTTGGGCTTGGACTGGCAGCACTGTTTAGAAAGGCGTGCAAGGATGGAAACTGTATTCACTTTGAATCGCCGCCAGTCAAGGACGTCACAGGGGGGCAAATATACAAGTATGGAAAGGAGTGTTACAAATACGATATTTCTACTCAAAAATGCGACCAAAATAAAAAAACAGTAGAATTAAGTAATGGATTGCGTAATATGATCTAGTATAATTTTATTCTATATATTTAGAAGAAAATTATATTAACAAAAAAATAAAAAAAAGTAATTTTAAACTCTAGAAAAAAAACAAATTTAAGGATTAAAATGACCGATACAACAAGCATTGACGATTTGCCTGGAGTTCCGGCTACTGCAACACAAGGTTCTGGACTTGTTCAAAAACCAGAAATACCAATTCAGACATACAGTCCAAATATTGCGACAATACAACAAGAACAACAACAAGGTCCTCCTCCTCAAACAACTGTGGCAGCAAATATGAATGTGAATGAATTTGTCTCTGGATTACAACGCGCCACATCTTCCGGTTTAACTGCTTTACCAATTCGTGATGTTCCAAGAAACACTGAACCCATTATATCCGATCAACAAACTGTTCCAAATTATATTCCAAGAGATCCAGTAGATTATATCCGCGAACATCATGAAAATACTCGTTCTTATATGGATCATCGAGCTCGATCGTCAAACCAAACAGAATCTCTTGACGTCGTTTATGATACGCTTCAAGTACCAGTTCTTTTAGCAATTCTATACTTCACATTCCAGCTGCCAGTCATGCGTAAATATTTACTCCTATATTTACCCAGTATTTTTAATAAAGATGGCAATCATAATCTCTCTGGACTACTTTTTATAAGCGTTTTATTTTCGTGCACGTATTACGGAATCAACTTTGTTTTAAATCAATTTGTTTTAGAGTCCGAATAAATGCTTTTGATTGTCCATTTTCCTAAAGTATCTTATTTTGCGTTCTTTTGCGTTGATTATGTCGAGAATATTTTCGACCTTTCTTTGATTTTTTTATGTATTTAAATTTTCGTGATTTATTTTTTTGGGACTTATTATATTTTATTTTAAGGTATTTTGAACCGCCATCTATCCCTGCTAATCTTGATACTTTTTGGAATATAATAGAATTCATATTTTCTAAGAAAAAAAGATCGACCTTTTCAAAACATTTCACTTCTTTATCGTATGGCAAAAATTGTAAAATAAAACTTTGTTTTCCGCCGCTTTCTCTTTTTTTTTCAGCTCGAATAATGTCACTAATATCTTTAATTTGAATTCCGAGTGAGCTACTTAAAGAAAGAACCTTGTATGAAAGACCGAGTAAAAATAAATTCGTTGATTTTTGTTTCAACCATACAAATGACGTCGGTTTGCCTTCAATTGTCTCTCTCATTGTCGAATCGGGAACACCAACATCTTGTACAATTTCAAATTTATTTTTTATTGTCATGATACATGCGCCATATTTATCTTGAAACATTGCAAAAAAAATTTGAAAATTATTTGGCAAGTCTGCATTCAATAAACAAAGTGAGAAAATTATTTTTTTTAATTCTAATATCATTTGCATAACGGCATCTGTGGTGTCAATTGGTTCATCGTCAACGGTGTGATATTGAATAAAAAAGTCTACAAAACAGTTTATCATAGATAGAATGTAACTATTTGTGTGACGAATGACAGCTTCACTAGCAGGAGCGCTACTAGAACGTGATGCTAAAAATATGTTTTGTTCGGTACAATTCGTTTGATCGCATGTTAATCTGAGTATATTTAATCTTAAACTTTTTCCGTAAATTGTTTCGACTAGTGGTTGTTCCATTTAAATATAATATATATATTATTTATAACTTTTTTATTTTTCATTATTTACATTCCGCTTTGACTTTCCATTTCTTCCTTTTCATCACCACCACCTTTTATCGAACGTGATCGTGATCGCCCTTTTGATTTTCGTTTTGTTGAACCAAATTTACCTTTTTTCGTAAAGTAACCATATTTTTCAAGACGCATCTCCTTTTTTGCGGTAATGTGTTTTTTTTTACTGACAATATATCCTTCTTTACTGTAAACCAGCTGATTTTTTGTAAGTTCGCCAGTTGTCATGTACGCAGTTCCATTCATTACCTGAGTTCGTGATCCGCGAATTTTTTGATACGCGTTGCCTTTAATATGATATAAACCAGTTTTTTCGTCTCTCGTATATCCCATTTTGTATCTAAAAAAATTTATAACAACTTACTGTATATACATATACAATAAAATATATTTTCATTTAAATAATTAATATGATAAAAAATTATTTAAATTCATTTAAAATAAATCGTCCTCAACAGGATTCGAACCTGTGCGGGTAAAAACCCATCTGCTTAGTAGGCAGGCCCAATAGCCACTATGGGATGAGGACATAATATTCCTTAACTATTTTTATTTGTTTTGGAAAATAACTTTTAAATATATTTAATGTTTTTTATGCGATCTGCTTCGGTGAGATCTTTTACTACGCGTTTTTTTATTTTTATCACCTACAAAAACAGAACCGAATTTTCCTTTACCAATTGGAACCCATCCGGCTTTTTTAAGACGATTTTCGCGTTTGGCGGTGGCGTGTTTGCGCCTGGAAACAATCCGGCCATGTTTATTGTACATGAGATGTTTTTTGGTTAAACCGCCTACAGTTTTATATGCGGTGCCATGCATAACTTGAGACCGAGAACCTCGAACAACAGAATATGTGTGTCCGGCAAGGTGGTACATTCCATCAGAACCTTTTTTTACCATCTTTTAATTATAAAACTTCTAAATATATAATTATACTCTATGATAAGAAAATAAATTATTTTATAAAAAAATATTTTTATAAAAATAATAAAAAGAAAATTGATAAATATAGTAAACTGTATAAAACGTATAACTATAATTTAAACTAAAATAAAAATAAAATGGTACAACTTATTCCGAAAAATGATAATCCAACACAAGAAGAAATTGATGCATATGTTTCTAAAATGGTAAATGCAAATAATCATCATGTTTTGAATGATGTGGTAAGAGAGATTAAAAGTAAAAAGGGTATAAACGCTATTTTACATCCAGCGGAAGAGTATTATATAGATTCTGTTTTCAAATATGTAAATGTTGCAATTTATAACATATTGTTGCAAAGTATATGATATGATGTTGTATGTATTTTGATTTTGATATTTTAGTTAACAGTTTGAAAAACATGTAGCTTGTGGACCTCCGACAGCCGGACCAACGCTACAATTTTGATAAGGCATATATCTATTTGTAGAAGAATAACCAGGCCCCGATCCACCTGGACAACCAGCCCATTTTCCATAAGCATTCAACGGTTTGTTCGCAAACTGTACACGTCCTCCGCCTTGAAATCGTGATGCATTAATAATGATTGTGTTTCTTACATACCTCGGAACCAAACTTGTATTTGCGTTGTCGATATTGTACTGGAAAACTGGGAGAGGACATTTTCCTCTGCATAAACTACGACCCTTTATATAAACCATTAATTAGATATAACGTATGAATAATATAAGGTTAATATTGTGTATATACATGTATAATATATTTTTATGTATAATATATTTTTTTATTTTTCACAAATAGATTCTTCTAAATCATGTAATGTGTTTTGGAGTATAATGGGAATACGATTTTCAAATCTGTTATAAAAATGTTTTATTTGAGTAATGTACTCTCTCCAGTCGCCAACGTCAACATTTAAAATAGATTGCATATCTTGTTTAGAAATATTCAATGATGCAAGATCAAGGTCGTCAATGCATGGTAAATAACCTATCGGCGTTTTTTTTGTGAATGGTAACTTTCCATCTACACGGTCAAATATCCATTTTAATACTCGGATATTTTCACTAAACCCTGGCCAAATAAATCCGCCGGACTCGTTTCGTCTAAACCAATTTACAGAAAATATTTTCGGCAACATATGTTTATTTGCGACGCCCATTTTCAACCAGTGTTCAAAATAGTCGGCCATATTATATCCGCAGAACGGTAACATGGCCATTGGATCAAATCGAAGTTTACCCAATGCACCGTCAGCTGCGGCAGTTGTCTCACTTGCCATAACTGAACCCAAAAATACGCCATGATTCCAGTCAAATGCTTCGGTTACTAATGGAATAGTAGTGGTTCGACGCCCTCCAAAAATAATTGCTGAGATTGGAACACCATTCGGATCATCCCATTCAGGTGCAATACATGGACACTGACTTGCACTAACTGTAAATCGTGAATTTGGATGAGCGGCAGTAGCATGCATGCCCGGATTCCAGTGTCGTTTTTGCCAGTCCGTCAAATTATCAGGCGCATTGGGCGTCATCCCTTCCCACCAAACGTCGCATTCGTCTGTAGTGGCAGTATTTGTAAATATACAGTTTGAATGCAGAGTTCTCATGGCGTTTGCATTCGTACTCCATCCGGTACCAGCTGCCACTCCGAAAAACCCGCTTTCCGGATTGATGGCGCGCAATATACCGTCCGCGTCAAATTTCATCCAGCAGATGTCATCACCAATTGTTTCAACTTTCCAGTCCGGAATACACGGAACCATCATTGCCAAATTTGTTTTACCGCATGCAGACGGAAACGCTGCAGCAATGTATTTCACTTGCCCGTCTGGATTCGTTAATTTTAGAATTAACATGTGTTCTGCTAACCAACCATTGTCGCGTCCTATGACAGAGGCTATTCGCAAAGCAAAGCATTTTTTTCCAAGTAAAGCATTTCCGCCATAACCCGAACCAAAGGACCAGATTTCTCGATACTCTGGAAAATGAACAATGTATTTATTTTCATTATTACACGGCCACGGCACGTCGACTGCATTATCTAGTAATGGCGCACCGACAGAATGAATGCACGGAATCCACTCTTTATTTTCGTCGTCGTTTATTGCATTGAATACTGTGTTTCCCATTCGTGTCATAATTTTCATATTTACAGCCACATACGCGGAATCCGTAATTTGTATGCCAATATGTGACATTTTTGAACCGATTGGACCCATGCTAAACGGAATAACATACATTGTGCGCCCCCTCATTGCGCCATTAAAAAGTGAATGTAATTTTACACACATAACTTCCGGATCGCACCAGTTATTTGTGGGACCTGCGTCTACACACTCTTTCGAACAAATAAATGTGCATTCTTCAACCCGCGCAACATCTTTGGGGTCGCTATTTGCAATGTATGAGTTAGGTCTCACGTTTTCATTTAATTTTCTAAAAGTTCCGGAAGCAACTAATTTTTCACATAAATTACTATATTCTTCGTCGGAACCATTGCACCAATAAACACACTCTGGTTGTAGTGTTTTTTTCCATTTCTCTAACCATTCATTTAATTTTTTATTTTTAATATTGTCCATTAAATTGTGCATTAAAATGATGTGTTATTTGTTTATTAATATTTATTTTTTTATATTTTATCTTTATAATTGTATTTTATTTTAATATTTTAATAAAATATTATTGTTCTCGATTAATGTTTTTTTCCCGTGACAATTTCTACATAATGCAATTAAATTGCTTATTTCATTACTTCCACCCTTGAATAAAGGAATGTGATGATCAATTTCATACGTATAATCAAGTGTTTGAGAACACGAACCACATTTCCATCCTTGATTGCTTGCCACCATTTTTTTAGTTAGTGATGATACATTACGCTTGTGCATTTTGCAATTTTTTTTAGTATCATTTCTTTCATTTTCATTTTTTAAAGCATCGTATTCTTCTTCTGTTATGATGACATAAGGAGATAGATTACTTTCATTCATTTTCAGTTCTGTAACTGTATCCGCATTTGTATTCTTAATTGTTTTGTAACTATTATTATACAAGTAATATACTCCATCATATGATTTATAAACAACCCAAGTTCCTAACTTAAAAACGCATTTACATATAATGCTGCAAACCACATCTAATAAAAATAAAAACACCATTCTATACTTTATTCTAATCTATTTTATTATAATAATATATTATAGTATTATAATATTAAAATATTTTTATAATATGTTTTCTACATAATTTATAACACGCAATTACGTATGTCATTTTATAAAAATTGAAAACTGTTTATCAAGAATATATCAAGGATAAAAACAAGTCAATACAACATCCATAAATCCGTTAATCATGTCAATGCAAACAACACCACCCCCAGCGCAATCTCAATCTGTAAGAATGGAAATCAATGGACGCCCATATTATATTCAATCAAAAGGGACTGTTCCTTATTTATATGATATTGATACGAATGATGAAGTTGGATACTGGTCTTCAAAAAAAGGATGTTATGTCATGTTTTCGTTATATAATAGAATGATGAAACAAAAATATGATGATGTGTTTTCATCAAATGAATCTGATTCCAGTTCCAACTCCACTTCTGAAGAAGTCAAATCGAATTCTTCGTTGCAAGATGATGAAGATCATAAAAGCGATAAAGAAGACGAGGAAGAGGAAGAAGACGAGGAAGAGGAAGATGAAGACGAGGAAAATGAAGAAGACGAGGAAGAGGAAGAAGACGAGGAAGAAGAAGACGAGGAAGAAGAAGACGAGGAAGAAGAAGACGAGGAAGAAGAAAACGAGGAAAATGAAGATGAAGAGGAAGACAAGGAGGTTGAAACCCAAGACAGTGTTAAAAAAATGAATACATATTCATTGGCGTTTCTGTTCCTTATACTTTTCGTATACTTGTTACTCCAAAAAGAGTTCCAGTCAATCTATTTCGACTTTATCTTTATCATTTTAATAAATCTATTGAACACGTTGAAGGTTTTTGAAATCATAAATGAGGATTAAAAAATACAATCTATCAAATAGTTAAACGTGTATTGATTTGATTGAGTTCTATATTTATAAAATCTAGTTATACATTTTAGTTGTCATTGTCTATTTTTTTTCAATTCTGTAATCTCTCGAAGCGTTTTACTATACAATTCTTTTAAATGTTGTATTTTTTCTTTCAGTTTATAATTTTCATCTTGTAAATCGAAAATCATTTTTTGCTGAGACTCTATCTTTTGAAATATCTCTGGATTTGTTCTTGAAATTTCATCATACTGTTTCTTTTTTTTGTCTTGGTTTTTAATTGCATTTTGTTTCGTTTCTTCTTTTTTTTTCATTAACATATTTGTTTGTGCCATAACATCCGGTTTCATTTCAGGTTCGCCGTCTGGATATGTAACGAGCAATGTATCAAGATTCATAAAAAAATCAAAAACTGTTTCATCTCTGATAAAGTCCTGCACCGTCTTTTCAGAGAGACGCATAACATTACTAAACGGATCTTTCAATAATATTCGCTTATCGAATGTATTATGACGATGCGAAAATACTAATATTGTCTTCATTGATTCCAATTGAACAAATGGAACGGTGTATCCTTTTAAAAATTCTCGCTCTTCTGCCAAAGATGCATCGTTATTGTATTGGTGCTCATCGAGTAACGCTCTTCGAAATGCAAAAGTGCCTGCTGTGGCGTGATTCGGTCCATAAGGCCCAAATTGTACCATTTGATTTGTTTCTTTAAAATAAATATACATTTCGCTGCTACCTGCACATAATGCCCGCGGATTTTTCTGTAAAGTTTCCACTGCATGTGCTACGCGTTCGGGTGGATAATAATCGTCATCGTCCATATAGACAAGAATAGATCCGCGCGTTTTTTTATGCATTACGTTTCGTTTTTTGCCGAGTGACATTTTGCAATCAAATTTAAAATAGCGAACAAGTGGGTGACTAGAAACCAGATCTTCTATTTTATCGGTCCCGTCGTCTATAATGATCCACTCCATTTTATCCCTGGGATAAGTTTGACTATCGATACATTTTATCAAGGTTGCAATAAACGGTCTTCGATTAAATGTGGGTGTGCAAATGCTTACAAATGGAAATTCCGAATCTGCTCGTGTATTCATAATGATAATAATATACGCGATTTTATCTTTATATTATTATATTATTTATCATATCTTTATCTAATTCATTCAAAATTTTATTTTCTTTTTTTTTGTGATTTATGACGAGAATGCGGATGCATACATGTTAAATAGAAATAATGCCACAGCAACAACAACGTAGTAAGGTTCTGAACCATTCAAATATTGAAACGCATTCATTATCATACCCAAACTGAATAATAGCATAAGTAGCGATTTTTTCTTTTTAAAAATTTCAAATACCACTTTCGTCTGGGTAGACTCGTTTACTTGTGTAAATGGAATCCAAAGAAACATAATGATGGATTGAAAAATAAATCCAAAAAAATTCAAAAGGGGTGGTATCCATGATATTAAAAATAACCCAAACGTCCACGCGAGTCCAAACATCATAAATCCTGAATTGTATATTTGAAACGCATATGTCATAAAAAATCCTATAAACCCGCCATACAATCCAATTATGTATACGAAAAGAACACCAATTGCCATAACGATATTTTCAACAATTCCATAACTGTCATATTTATCTTGAGTGGTTATCGAGCTCATACTCGTGCATACCATTTTAACAAATGATCTAAATGTGGCGTATGTATTTTTTGACGACATTGCGATCCAAAATGAAAAAGGAGTGTATTCGAAAAATGCATTCGGATCTTTTAATTCGCGTTTAATTACACCGCACGTTTTCGAACACGTGTTTAAATTATCATCTGCTGGGTCACAATATAGATTATAAGGAAATCCAAAAGAGTACAGTGGGTCGTCATCAATTTCAACATGTTGTGCACCTTGGCCTCCGAGCCTTTGATCAGATGGAGTACAATACGGATATGTGTTAATATCAGATGGTATCCATTTGTTCAACACACTTTTTGATGCTGACATACGAACCAGCGTTAAAAACGAAGAACCTATATACCCAATAATGCAAATTTGGATAAACAAATAAAATAAACTTTTAAAAAATTCTGCATAAGGTGCAATGGATGGATTTTCGCTTGTGTTACTATTGTCAGCATCCGCTGTCGTTGCTGATGTAGCACTTGTTGTGGGTGTCACATTTCCAGATGCATCCGTATTTGTATTTGTATTTGTGGAAGACGATGAAGAAAATAATGAAAATGCGTTTCCAAACATTCCATTTCCAGATGCGTCCGTCACATTTCCAGATGCGTCCGTCACATTTCCAGATGCGTCCGTGTTTGAAGAAAATAATGAAAATGGTTCTAAATTTGAGGAAAATAAATCTGTAATGTTTGTTGTGCCCCCCAATAATGATGAAATCATTTTATTTTTTATATTTAAAAAACCACTTATTATATTATAGTTATAATTTTAATTTAAAATATTTTTTATAATTTAAATGAATTTATGAATTTCTCTCGAATCTCTCTAAAACTAATTCCTAAAAACAAAATAGAATGTTAGCATTTGAGAATAGTCTAAATACGATTCTTAGTACAGTTTATACTTTCAGAATATAGAGAGATTCGAGAGAAATATGATAAATAGATAAATCACAAAAAAATAAAAAATAAAAAAAAATATGAATGAAAATGGATATATCTGTTTTATAATTATAATTTATTATTTACATACTTATAAATTTTTTGTCGTCATCTTTATATATACATTCGGATACTTTCATTCCAAGCAGTTATCACAAAAGCGGCGCATGGCCGAGTGGTAAACTGCGGTTCGAACAAATAGTCAATCAAACATTCTATAGTGAGATGTTCGAATCCTGCGACGGTCAGTGTGAATTTTCAGTTTGAATAAACAAGACATCACACGATAAAAATTGTTAGGGTGTATAAATTCTTCACCAACTATATAATATAATCCGGTATAGCATAACGGTAGTGCGCAAGGCTCTCAAACCTTGAGGAACCTGATCGACACAGGTTGCTGGAAATAATCCCTCGTAGCGCAGTGGAAGCGCGCCGTAAACACCGTTTGTCATCACTACGATGTGTAAACATCCGACAGATAGATGGTTATCGCCTTATGAGCCGGAGGTCACAAGATCGAAACTTGTCGAGGGAATTCATCATCATCATATCGCACCAGTGCATCAAGGCACTAGAGCAACTAAACCGGGGTGGCGCAGCGGCTAGCGCGCGGGGCTCATAACTCCGAGGTCATCCGATCGAAACGGATCTCCGGTATTTAAAATTTAGCAGGTTTACAGAAGCTGCATGTCATACTACAAATGACGAAACCTCGGGTATGGAATTATTGGGGTCGATCACCCTAAGAGTGAGACCGAAACTCACACCGAGGCACAAAAATACTTTAGTGGCTTTAAAGAAGCCGCCAGTTGTAACACCACGACACCAAACCACCCTCATGGCGAGCGGCTTATCGTCGAATTATCCCAAGACAGTCACATGTCCGAACTTTCGATGGTTATCTCTTTCTCATTAAAAGGCGAGCGTCGGATCGATACCGACGGGTGGTACAAACCGACATGGCGCAGAGGAAGCGCGCGGGGCTCATAACTCCGAGGACGTATGATCGAAACATACTGTCGGTATTTTTATATCATTTTATTTTTCACGTCATAAATATCCACTATTATTATATTAGAATTATCGTATGATAAAAATAATATATATCCAAATATACTTAAAGATGTCTTACTAATAATGGTATAAGCAAGTAATCTTGTAAGATAAAATGGCAGCAGCAACTGATTGTGGTAAAAAAATGGCGGGATGCGTAAAATGGTTCAATATGAAGACAGGCTTTGGATTTTTGACCGTTGTCCAAAGTGTGTGTGGAAGTGATCTCAAGGTCGGAAGTGAGATTTTCGTTCATCACTCCAATGTAAAAGTTACAGAGGAGCAATATCGGTTTCTTGTGCAGGGTGAATATGTTGAGTTTGACGTTTCCAATGTTGCAAACGGACAGCATTCTTGTCAGGCAGTGAATGTAACTGGTATGTTTGGAGGAAAGTTGATGTGTGAAACTCGCAATGAGGCGCGCCAACAGCATGGTGGTGAAGACAGGGATGGCGGTGCTGATGATTCGTATGTGCCTGTTTTGAGACGCAGTTCTTCATCTTCTGATGTTCCATCGAGAACATCGTTTTCCAGGTCGTCGGGTGATGGCGGTCGTGGGCATCGCGGTGGAAGGAAATAAAATCCAACTTATCCAACTTAATGAAAAAGGTTGTGAATAAAAACCATAAAAGAAACAGAAAAGAAAAAGATAAAAAAAATAATTCAATATAATTTTTATTGAATTATTTACAATAACACGTTTATTTCAATGTATTATTTCATGCGTTTATTTGCAAGTAGGTATGCTTTTTTCTTATGATCGCATCCATCTTTTAGAATATGAAAATCGATAACTGCGGCATTTCCACCGGTTACCGAACTTGCTAAACGTGCTAATCCCCATGAGCGCGCAGTCTGGTTTGGTCTTGAGCCTGAAGAATAGTAAGCACCTTCACCCTTTTTAACAATTTGATTGAGAGCTTTCAAAGAACAACCTGTTTTTCGTACAAGTTCTTGATTTGGAACAATATTTTTTACGCCGTATATTCGTTCCGCATTCTGAATATGAGACGATTTTTTATTTTTAAACGATGCTACTCTTTTCCGAGTAAAATATTTTTTATTTTTATACATTCGCCTTGATTTTTTCAACATTTTTAATTGAAGCTGTTTATCTTTTCTCGACAAATGTTGTGGAACATAACGATTTGGTATTTTACGCAACCTATTTTTTTTTCTACTATATTCTCTTATTCTCATAATTATTTTTTAAATATATTTTCTAATGTAAATTATATAATTCTATTAATATTATTTTTTATTAAACTCAAAAAAATAATAATATGTTATCGTAATTAGTTACACTATATTATATCCTATATCCTATATTCCTATATCTTCTTTTGCAATATGTTCTCAACATGTCATCATACCAAATTCTCTTTCAATGTGTTCCGGTTTTGGTGACGAAAAAGCCGATGTTGCCAATTGATATTTGAGTTTCCAGTTTTCAATAACAGTTTCCTTTAACTCGATATCCTTTTTATAATATTCAATGTCTTTCTTATGAAGATCATCTTTGTATTGCATTTCTAATTTGAGACGCATCAATTCATTTTCATACTCTTTTATTTGTTTCTGAAGTCCGAGTGTTGCTCCGGCAAATTCGTCTCCAATGCGACGATAAAGTTTTTTCATGTTTGCAAACTGCTTGTCGTCAAGAACAATGAGCTCATTTTTTCCCTGTATCGTTTTTTTCACACGGAGTTCATATGCGCTACACGTATCGCGGACCTCATTTTCGGCTTCGGAAGTGTATTTCGCATCAATAATCTGAAATGTTGCAATCTGCATTGTAACACCTGGTAATTTTGAATATTCAGTTTCGAGCTCAATGACACGGCGCGACAAATCTTCCGAAAATCCGAATTTGTATACGGTTGAATCATCCGGTTTATCAGCGGGAATACCGAATGTTTCACGTACATCGCGCACTTTTCCGAGCGTCATTAAATAAATAGATGGGAATGTCGAAGCGTGTTTGTCGAAAATCGCCTTTAATGTGCGCGGGGATGTATTTAAAACTTCGGCACCGAGTTTCACTTTTTGATCCCTTGTCCCCATCTGAATGGTGAAGAGCTTTTCTTCTGCCCAATCTTGAAACTTATCAGCATTCTTATTTCGAGACACCATTAAAACGCGCACCAATCCTCTATATGTCAAGAATAAATCTTTTTTAATCGTGTCATTTTCCACATTGAGGAAATACGGCCGAATAAACATATGTTTATAATGTAAACCATAGTCATAACCTCGGACAGCACATATATTTCTATACAAACTTGGCATTCCGAAACCGATGCTAACATCCTTTACTTTAAAGTAAATTTTTTTTTTATCCCTTTCACCTCGTGTTTCAATTTCAATAACATTTCCATCTGCATCGTGAAATTTCTCAGAATCATCCAAATGTAATAATGGTGGAGCATTTTCGATTTCTTGATGTTGTTGTTGTTGTTGTTGTCCTTCTTCATCTTCATTTAAAACTTCTTTATCTTCGCCATGGCCATTTTCATCATCGTCTTTATCAATTCGATTATCGCTTTGTGGAGGTAATGGCGGAATCGGAATTGTAAACTGCTGTGATTGAATTGGATTTGGAGTAACTGTTTCATCCATTTGGATAGTTTCTATTTTAAAGTAGAATTGGTCTACCCATTTTGTTGAAATCAGGAGCTGAGCTTTCTTGCATGACTCATCGGTTGGATTCCATTTTTTTGTTAATTTTTCAAAAGTTGCATATGCGTATTCATCTTTTGGAATATTTTTTTTTGTAATAATATTTCTTGGTTTGGAGGTACAGCCGTAATAAAATTCTGGTTTATAAGCCAATAAATCTTTCGAATTATAATATTCTTGTTCTCCCATTTTAAACGAAGTGGGCATTATTGGTTTTGTTTCTTGTGTTTCTTGCATTTTTTATATAACCGTTAATCACGACAAAGCTATATTACACATTCTTAATTGTATAAAAAAATCAATTTTTTATACAATTAAATTTAAAAAATGTGATAAATTTTAATAAAAAATAATTAGCCGTTTATCTGTTTCATTTATTTTGATTTCTGTTTTATGTTTATTTTTCTTGAACGTTTTATTGTTTTCCGTTTTACCAGTTTACTCTTTTTTTTTGTATTATGGTTTCGCCGCAATCGTCTTGTGAAATGTCTTTTACGTTTTCCACCACCCTGATTCCACCAATTTTCCGAATTAAATGTTTTACCAACACTTTCACTATCCGAATGATCCCCCGAAAATGCTCCTGGTGCTGATGCTGATGCCGAGACAAATGCTCTTGATTCCGATGCTGATCCTGGTTCCATTATTTCTTGTAACGCAAAGTCATCATCACTACCAGATTGTAAATCCAGTTCACCATCATCAGCAAAAGCAGTCTTATATTTTATTATCCCAGGAATAGCAGGAACAGAACCCAAATCATCCAAAGTAACAAATGGCGCGCTTTGACCGCTTTGTTCGTTTTTACGACGTTCATCGTCCTTTTTTATAGTTTTCACTACTTCCATGGCCTTACCCTTACAATGAGGACAATCTCTCACCGCTATCCGCGATACAGGGCAGTAGAATTTACCTAAACCGTGTCCATACATATCGCGACATGTAGCACACTGTCCTTTTTGCTTATCGTGTTCACATAATCCTTTACCTTTACATTGAGGACACCTGGATTTTCTACTTCCATGTGGACACAAAGGATTTTTTGAAAATGGAAAACATGCACGACACGAACTACGGAGGCCATGTTGACATAATTTATTTCCCTTTTTATCATATAAGTTTCCATCATCACCATATGTGACTAAATATTTACCTATCCGAAAAAATTTGTTGGTCTGGTCCTGCATGAGTAAAAAACAAAATATAAAATATATATAATATAGATATTTTATTTATATAATTGTATAATTGTATCGATGATAAAACTATACTACATATTTTTTATAAAATAAAAAATAAATTTATACCCTTTTACGATTTTCTAGCTTTCTTAGATGATTTCCTTTTTGATTTTTTTAATTTTTTAGATGATTTCCTTTTTAATTTCTTAGATGATTTTCTGTATTTTCTTCTACCGCCATTCATTTCGTCGTCAGAATCTTCTTCAAATAACGTCTTTTTAACAGGTTTTAACTCAGTTGATACAAGTGGTGAAAAAGATAATCCGGCACTATTAGGAATAGGGGGCTCAAATGTTCGAGCTTCGGGAGGAATAAATCCTGGTGGTTGTAGTTGCATACGTTGCATAATATCTAAAGCTTCTCTAGCGTTTTTACATCGAGTACAACTAGGCTCTCTGTACCCATGATATTGACAAGCTAAAGGATTTGTAGAATAACCAGGAGAACCAAAAGGAACGGGAACGGAAGTAGAACCAGGAGCAGAAATAGGAGCAGAACCAGGAGCAGAAATAGGAGCAGAACCAGGAGCAGAACCAGGAGCAGAACTAGGAGCAGAACTAGGAGAACCAAAAGGAACGGGAGTGGAACTATAAGCAAGACCAGGAGACATAACACCCAAATTTGCATCAGAACTAGGAACGAGAAATCCGCTGAAATCGCGTTCTGGTTCGGCAGCTAACATGTCATATTCTGGAAATTCTGGAACGTCGTCCTTTTTTTTGTTTTTATACATTTTATCGTTTTATAATTTATTGTTATAAAAAAAAGTTAGATTATTGAAAATTTTATACTTCTTCTTGATTAAAAAAAATACTTCTAAATCTCTCCATTTCTTTATCTGTAAAAAGCGTTGTTAAAAAATCTTCTGGTGTTCGCGTTTCTTTCAATAAGTTGATAATCATGAATAGCGAGTATATTCCACATTCGGTGTTACGTTTTTGATGCTCCTTATCATTCACAACGTATTTAAAATGTAGACCCAACGCTTTACCTTGTTTTATGATTTTCTTTACAAATTTTGTAATCTCTTTTGGGGGCGCATCACCGGTGCTGTCAAAGAAGAAAATAAATTGTTTTTTTATGTCAATAAACAGAGAGATCCAATGTGACCCCGTTAAATAATGAGGATCTGTATTAAAAATAATTCCAATTTTATGTTTCGGTTCAGCCGGATTCAAATAGTTTTTCAGTTCGAAATTGCATAATTCTTCAAAAACACACGAACTTTCTCCTTTTGGCGTTTTATCGAAATCAATGGGAGATGGACCAAGAAATTCGAAAGACGGGAACGTGTCTTCATATTGTTTCATTACTTTTGTAATGTCCACACTGGACAACCATTCATTTGGATTTTTTTTCCATGTTTTAGGACTTTCAGGTGCAAAATAGTTGAATAAATTTTTCACTTCTTTTGATGCGGATGCAAGTTGGCGCAACCAACACGATTCTTTATTGCACACATTTCCAAATCCCGACTTTAAAGAATGCCATATTTCTTCGACGTCGTTGCTTTGTATCATGGCATCCGGATGTCGCGCATTCCAAGTATCTCGAAGTTGCATTAACGCGTTTGTTGTATAACAGGTGAAACTTTTTTCTTGGGTTGGGCTGCATGACAATTTTTTAAATTCTTTATCTGCATTTACAATTGGTTTTTTTTTTCTTGTTTTTATAATATCAAAATTTTTAGGGTGTAACATTTTATTGTATTGTATCTAAATTATTTATATTATATATTGTCAATATAATTTGTTATATCAAAAGAAACTTTTTTTTCTTTTTTATTTTTATTTATTCTTTTTGTATTCTTTTTTATATTATTCTCTATACTCTCTCCTGTTTCGCCCATTATAACGTTATTAACATTTTCATTAGACTGTTTTGTGATTTCTTTTATTTTATGATCGAGATTGTTCGGATTGATTGAAGTTGATTCGATCTTTATTTTTTCTGTTGAATGCGATTTTGATTGCGGTCTTGATTTTAGTCCTTTGTATTTAAACTCTGGATCCCTCGGATTAAATGTGAATTGTTGTGGATAAGTAATAGGTTCGTCTTTTTTTACATTTTTTCGAATAACATAGTTATCGAGCGTAATTTTTTTCACTTCTTTCTGTTTAAAACACATTTCGTTTGCTTTATCTAATTCGAAACTGTCGTCTTTATTTTTGCATATACATTTTTGATTTTTTATGTTTCCGCTCGTATTCGTATAATCTTGATCTTCATATGTACTATTTTGGTTAATACCTAGACACACATAGCATTTTTGTATGGTTTCACTCTGGTCTGAAAATTTCAAATAAGATATGCATGCGCGCATGTACATGTTAAATGCGCTCATGATTGTTGTATCTAAAATTTGGCTTTTATCATTTTCAGTATGGTGTTTGAATAAATCCTTTGTTAATGAGATAATTCTTTTCCTATAAAATCTTATATCTCGTTTGAATGTGGAGTCATAGTTAATATGGTTCTTTTTAAGATATTTTTCATATTGTGATGTATTTACCATATATGCTAACGTTACATCATCTATCATGTTTAGACCGCTTTGAGTCTGAACATTATTGCTTGTTACTTTACTATCTTCCATTTATATATAAACAAATAATGTATAGATATACTTTTTTACGTATACATTATTATTTTAACTGGATTTTATCTTTTCTCTAAAAAATACTTTAATAAAAAGAAGGAAATAACTAAAATACATGGTTGCTGCAAAAACCATATTCGCATATTCTGATTTTGAAGAATTGATTTGACAGTTTATAAACCAGTTGTAAATGATGTAACAACCGCCAATCATTTGACTAATCTGAATTAGTGTTATACATTTTCGATAAGGATACAACATTTTACTACCTATTGCATAAAGAGCATAGTAAAAATACATGATTGTGTGAACAGAAAGATTCATCAATGCGAAAAATTTTCCTGAAGATGTTGCAATATAGCTAGAGTGCCAGCAATATAAACAAGTTATAATATGATGATACCAATGAATGAATTCCAATTGAGATTTCCTAGTAACAACAAATATTGTGTCGATAAACTCAAGAAATTTTGAAAAATTAAATAAAATGCAAACATAAGCAAATATAGGGTTATTAATTCGTGGGTTATTACACATTCCATAGTTATCATCTGTAGTAACATCATTATAAATTATAGGAAACAATAATACTGCACCTACACCACTTGATAAAGAAAGAAACATATTCCATAAAAAAAACATTTTATCATAATAATCTCCGCGGAGTGCCGGTTTATTTTGCATATAATTTTTTAATGTAAAAATAGTCGGTAGATACATTGCGCATATCAATCTTAATAGGTATGTATTACCATAAATAGAATCATGTACGCTGTTATAGTAAGGAATGCTAATATTTCTTTCGAAATAAGGATGTAGATAATCCATTGTGTTGTATTAGATATATATATATATATTATATATATCTAAGTTTTTTTTCTAATTTAATATTATTATTTTTTTACTGAACGTTTTTTACTGCATCGATTCGTTTTTCCCCAAATGCAATTATTTTTTATACATTCATCTTTATTTTTGTGAGATGGGCATGTGTGTGTAGTTGTTTTCGCCTTCGCCTTTGACTTTGATGTTTTTTTTGTAGAACGTTTTTTGCTACATCGATTTGTTTTTCCCCATACACATTCTTTATTTTGAACACAAACTTCTTTGTCTTTCTGAGATGCACAACCATTATCTTTTGAACCGCTTACAGAACTATTTTTTCTCTGTATTATTGCGTTAACTGGTTTGGGTGGTGACGGTGTTTTATTTTTTTGCGGCGATGGGGTTGATTTTTTCGGGACAAAGTCATTTAATAACCCTCGAACATGCTTTCCTTGCGGTTCCAATGGAGAAACAAAATATTCAGCACCGTTATCATCCAGCGCTCCTTGAAAATCATATGATTGTTGTTGATAATCATCATCTCTTCTTACTTTTGGATTCGCTTTAAAATAATCTTCTATTTTCTGTTCAATATCGATACCGAGTTGATAATTTATCGGCCTTCCTGATTTTTGGCTAATATATTTGAAACAGTCATTATGAAATGCAGCTCCAAATCCTTTGTATTTATCTTTTTTTACACTTCCCGCTTGCACCGCAACGGAATCTCTGAGTCCAAAAAGTCCGCCACTTTTTATTGGAAATTGTCCATATCTATCATCGCCTTTTAATTCCATCACAGTACTTGTATTATCATCAACACCTAAAACATCTGACAGCCAATCCAATTTAGTATGTCGTAACTCGTATAAATCATCGTCTTCATCATCATCGCTGGGTATTTTTTGACCTTCAAACGGAGAATAAAAAGGCAAATTGCATAGAGGGCAAAAAACGTCAAAAACGCCACCACCTTTCTGTTTGGAACAGCTCATTTCAAATAATATATATATATATATAATATATATATTATATTGCTAAAGGTTAAAAATTGCTAAATAAATAATTAAAAATACACCTCACGAGAGGCTCGAACTCTCGACCTCAGGATTAGAAGTCCTGCGCTCTATCCAACTGAGCTAGTAAGGCTTTATACATTATATTTATAAATTATATCTATACATTATATTTATATATTATATCTATATATTATTTCTGTATATCTATATATTATTAAAATAATTAATTATTACTAAATACTTCTAACTATTGTACTTTATAAATTTTTAATATCATGACGCGTTGAATTATTAAAAAAATTTTTTGCAATGTTGTGTTCATTTGGATTATGTGGGCAAAATCGCTCACGGCGAAATAGGTCGGGATGCGGTTGTTCCACATAGCGTTCCGGAATACGAACATTATACAAGTCACTTTTTGAAGATGGGACATAATATGCTTGTTCACAATTTTGTAACGCAAACACTTGGTTGCGCAAAATGGATTCCGTATTTACATTGGATGAAAATAGAGACCATGGTGCTTGTGCATTACCCGGATTGAACGTTTGTTCGGGATTGAATACAGGAAACTGTTCCAATGGCACAGACGGGGATGCGCGCTGGTCTAAAATTGGCATAATTGAATATTTTGTTAAAACTGGGCGCATGCTATATTGCGGCTGTAAAGGCGCAGATGGAATATTTCGAGCGGATATTCTATCATTCAACTCTCTCGAGCGCTCTTGATTGCACAAGTACAATTTATTTATTACACCAAACATTTTATGATTTTTTTAAATAAAACAAATAACAAAAATTGGGATAATATGAATTTATCTATTTATTATTTATTTATATTTTAATATTTTTAATTAAAAATATATTTAAGTAATTAAAAAGTTTATAAAAAGTTATAAAAAGTTTATAAAAAGTTTATAAAAAGTTAAATATAAAAAGTTACATAGAATCATAATAATAAAAACAAATTGATTTTTTAAAACTTACATTCATATATATCAGTTTTCAAAGAAGAATAACTATTGTAACCAATGTTCCCTAAATTGTTTCAAGCTCAAGCTCAAGCTCTTTGTGGTTTTGCGAGACAGATGCATACTCAAATGTGTTTAGCTACACTATTTGACCAACGTCGTAAGGTTGAAAACCAGTGGAGAAAAGGTCAAGGTGAAGCCACTCAAATGGAATGGAATGACGACGAAGACGAACAACGGCGTGCGTTTCACGAAGAAGATGGAAAAAAAATAGTTACGAACAAACAAATCAAATGTGAGATAACAGGAAAACTAAGACGTCAAATTGACTGTGAATGTAAAGATATGTGTTTGGCAAAAAAATCAGAAACGTACTTGATTCATTATGAAGGAGGTGTTGGATTCATTCATTAATTTATAGCGTGAATTCGTATCATCTAGATAAATTAATGTGTGGATCTACTTTTTTTTCTTGATTCATTCCACATTTTATTATTATAATAAATTGAAAATATAAAATATAATAATATACGTATATAAGAATACGAATCAAGACTTTATAAAACCAAATTGTTGGAATGGCACTACTTGCAATTAAAGAGAATCATAATAATAATCCAGATGAGGAATTAATGGAACTATTGAGACGGTGGTTTTTTTGGCTGAATTAAAACACTCATTTTAACAAAATAATATATTTAATGAAACCAACATAGATAAATGTTGATATATAATTATAACTTGAATTTTTATAGAAGACCTAACAACAAACACATATTATCATATTATATTAAAAATGTGCGGTATTTTTTATTATGAAAATCGTATGACAAAATATTTGGAAATGAACAAGTTGAAATCACTTCAACAAACATTTTACAAGTCAAGTCATCGAGGACCGGATAATTCTATTTTTTTACATGAAAAAGTGGCTGACCAATTTTCGCATCGCTGTTTTGGATTTCATCGCTTATCAATCAATGGATTAAGCAGTGTTGGAAACCAACCGCTTAAATTAAAAAATTGCACACTGATTTGCAATGGTGAAATTTATAATTACAAGCAGCTCATTGATGAATTTAATTTGGCAGAAGAATATAACAAGGGTGGATCGGACTGTGAAATTGTGATTCACCTGTTTCGTAAAATTGGAATGGAGGAAACACTTAAACGTTTAGACGGCGTGTTTGCATTAACACTAGTGGATCATGAAAAAAATGCAATGTATGTTGCAAGAGATCCGTTTGGCATTCGCTCTTTATTTTATGGATCAGAATTTGGTTTTGCAGCAGACATCACAGTTGCAAGCGAAATAAAGTCGATGGATCATTGTATGGGTTGTTATATAAGTCAGTTTCCATCTGGATGTTATGGTGTATATGAATTAGGATACCTTACAATTCATCCTTATTACAGTGCACTACATACTGCAACCCGTGCAGATCTGACTCTGGAAGAATATGTACCGTATAATTATAAATTTGAAACGGTGGAAAATTCCGAAGAAAATATTTGTGCGAATCTTAAAACGCTACTAGAGTCCGCGGTTGAAAAGCGACTCATGTCGGAACGCGGTGCAGTGGGATGCCTGCTTTCCGGCGGTTTAGACAGCACACTTGTTACTGCAATTATGTGTAAATTTATGGACCCTTCGAAATTGAACACATATAGTATTGGATTAAAGGGGTCGGTAGATTTGATGTGGGCAAGACGCGCTGCAAACTACCTTGGGACACGTCATCATGAAGTATGTTTAACAGAACAAGAATTTCTGGATGCGATTGAAGACACAATATATCAAATTGAGAGTTATGATACAACTTCGGTGCGCGCATCGCTTCCAAATTTTCTGATAAGTAAATATATTTCAAAACATTCGGAGGATGTTGTTATTTTTTGTGGAGATATGTCGGATGAAATTTTTGGCTCATATCGCGGTTTTACAAAGGCTCCATCAGATGAAGAATTTAAGCGTGAAAATGAGCGCATGATACGCGATGTGCGATATTTTGATTTACTGCGTTCCGACAAGACCATTTCTGGCGCGGGATTAGAGGCGCGCGTACCGTTTGCAGACAAGGCATTTTTAAAATATGCAATGGAAATTCCACCACGATTTAAGCGGTTTGATGATGAGCGAATTGAAAAATATTTGCTTCGAAAGGCATTTGACGGACAGGGATATTTGCCGGATGATTTGCTTTGGCGACGAAAGGAAGCGTTTAGTGACGGCGTATCAGGGAATTCAGGTAGAACGTGGGTGCAAATGATAAAAGAACATGTGGAAACCAAAGTATCAGACATTGAATATAATGCGTACGTAAAAACAATAACCGAGCTGAAAAATAAAGTAGTGAATGAAAATAATTTGCCATATGACAAGGAGAGTTTTTATTATAGAAGAATATTTGAGAATTTTTTTCCTGAAAAAAGTGATAATGCGATTCCATACTTCTGGAGACATCCATTTTGTTCGAATATCGATCCATCTGCGCGTCTACTAGAATGTTACAAACAATAAATGATAAAAAATATAAAGAATAATAAATAACTCCATAATATTTTTATTTAATAATTATCATTTAATAATTTTTATTTATAAAAAAGTATTTATTTATTTATAAACTATTTATAAAACTATAATAAATAAATACTATTAAAAATATATAACACCGAGTAGAGTAAAATCAGTAAAATCATGAAAAAATATGATAAAAATTCAGATGAAGGTGAACTAGTAAAACTTTTACCGTCATCGTCGTCATCGCCGCCGCCACCGCTACTGATACCGCCGCATACAGAAAAACAGATGGAACACGTTGAAGTTTTAAAAACATATATACCATCACCTGTTTTTACGCTGGATGAAATTATTGGAACGATTATAAAATATACACAAGAAGCAGAACTTTATCAGTTGACGCATTGGGATAACATGAGCAAATTTATGTTAAAACATACAATTACAAATATTCATGCAAATAATGAAAAAGAATATTTGAAAGATTTCATCGTGTATAAACAGTATGATGCGCTTGAAAAACAATCAAGTGTAATAAAATACGGCATGTTTAAACATAAATATTTCAATTTAATGTTTCGGATTGATGACATTTATGATCAAATTTCAGGAGAAGATAATGTTAGTTCAATTCTTATGGAAAAATATAAAAATAGGTATCAAGATATTATTAGAATGGGAATTGTCATTCCGGTATATTGTCATATTAAATTCTCTAAACCACAAATATTTTATAGTGTTCAACCGTATATTGTAGGCGGAATTACATTTGACAGATGGATAGATTCTATTAAACACAAGGGTAATTTTGAGGAACTTGTATATGACGCGTTTATGCAATTATCTGCAATTTTACAAGAACTACATCAAGTCGACTGTGTTCACGGCGACATAAAACCTGCAAATATTCTTGTTGGAAATAAAAATGGTCAAGTATCCATTTTTCTTATTGATTTTGGTCTTTCTGGAATTCACAACAAGACAACAAATGCAAGTGGTGGAACTCTCCCTTTTTGTGCTCCAGAAACGAGCAATACCATTGCAAACACAAAAAATGGAAATAATGTAATAAAATATCCACAGAACTTTGAATACACATGGGTAAAACATAACAAGTCTCATGACATATGGTCGCTTGGAATTATATTTATAACAGTATACATATTTAAAAGTGTCAAATTATATTATCATGAGTATCCCATTCATTTTTTCCTCTCAACAGGGTATATTTCTCCGAACTATTTTCAATTAGTGAAACATGACTATATCCGAGAAATATTATGCGAACATATTCTTGTTGAATCATCCAAACGGTGCGATATTTTAAAGTTAAATGATCTTATTTTCAACTTAAGTTTTATGTAAGTGTGAATATGTAAGTGTGAATATGTAAGCATATTAATAAATAAAAAAAAATAATATAAAAATAATCTGTAGATTATAAATTTTACAGTTTATTTTTATATTATTTATATATATAATAAAATAGTTAGTTATGGTAAAACGTGCATTACTTATCGGAATCAATTACAAAAACACACCAGACCAGCTTGATGGTTGCATAAATGATGTGAATAATATTAGAAATTTTTTAACATCGAAACTTGGGTTTACCAACTTTATGGTTTTAACAGATGATACAGCAATCAAACCAACAAGGGAAAATATACTAAAGGCGTTTGATATTTTTGTTAATAGTCTAATACCGGGTGATGTAGGATGGTTACACTATTCGGGACACGGAGTTCTCCAACGCGATTTTAATCGTGACGAAGTGTCCGGATATGATTCTTGTATAATTCCAATAGATTATAATGTATCTGGATCTGGAAATATAACCGATGATATTATTCGAAGAAATTTGACACAAAGAGTTCGAAAAGGAGTAAAACTATACATTGTTTTAGATGCATGTAATAACGGCACGGGTTGTGACAATCGATTTAAAATAACCGATTCCAGTTTTTATTATGATAAAGATGCCAAATCATATCCAACAACGTATATTCCGAGAGAGTGGACGCTTCAACAAACAGTTACAGAATTCAAAAAGTATCCAAGAACACTTGGAGAAATTTATACCATTAGCGGATGTGAAGACGACCAATATAGTGCAGATACTTCGAATGGCGGTGCATTAACGAATGCTTTATTGGAACTTTTCGTTTCGAACGACTTAACAAAGTATAAATGGAAACATTTTTTAAAAGATCTCTCTTGCTTTTTAAAGATTTATGGATACGATCAACAACCAACGATAACATCTGGCCAACCAATAAATATAGAAAATTCTATTTTTGAACCTCTAAAAAAAATAAAAATAAATACCAATTTAAATAAAAAAAAGTTCAGGTATATGAATATAAATCACAATAACAATTTTTTATTAAAATTTTAAATAGTATAAAAAATAAATTATTTATGAATTATGAATTTTCACATGTTATTTTAATAATATCACTTCTACATATCGGACATTCTCCCTTTTCCATTTTGTCGTAACAATCCGGACACATTACCTTATGACCACATGAATGCAGTCGCAGCGTCGATTTGTTTCTAAAACACATAATGCATTGTTCTTCTTCATGATCTGTTTGAATACTACGAGTGCCTGGAGGTAGAGGAAGTTTTATATTATGATTTTGATAATAAGATGCAGTTGCTGCCGCGGTTGCGCTGATTTGATGCAAGTAACCGGCGAAATCCTGGTATTCTGGGCCGTATGAATCGTGTGTTAAAGCTGGTGCCGGTGCTGGTGCTGGCGCCGGTGTTATAATAAAATCGCCAATATCCGTCATTCTTCGATAAAATCCCAAATATCCAGAGCGAGCCGTTTCGCAATCGCATATTCTCACCCTGGACGCATTTGAATCATTTTTTTCATAGTACACGCTGCCATTCTCATTTCTCGACAGCTTGAAAATAATATTTGGAGACAGTCCGTCTAACTCAATGGTTACGACATCTCTATAATTAGTTGTTTGAAAAAATAAATGGGATGAATGGCGAGAAGCATAGTATTTAACTTGTGGTTTGGCAACATCAAACAAAAAATCGCGATATGCCCATGCCTGATAGGATCGCGCCTTGAACCAATTTGCATCTGTAACATCTGTTAGGAATACTTTAACATCCGACATGTCAATTGCCGGAAACAGACGTTGCCCGTTTGAAATAAATGTTGGGTTATAATGATCATTATTGTCTCTAAAAACGCTTATACCGCTTTCTGCCTCATACGCAACCTCGCGATGATACGTCGGTCTATTCTTATACTGTGTATATGCAATGGCATATCGCTTATGCTCTTCTGATTCAGAGTTAATGCTTATTGGAATCCAATCTGAACCTGATCGAATATAAATGTCGCGAACTTGTCTCTCGTGATTCATGTTATAAATTTATTAAACTATTTATCATCACATTATATTTTTAAATTGTTTTTTAAATTATATAATGTTATATTTATAATAAATAAAAAAAATAAATAATATATAGTAATATTAACATTAATAATTTGTATAATATATATATAATAAATGTCATTTACTCGATTTCACGATGATCCGTGCAGAATACATAAACAGTTGCAAGAGTCCACTGATCCAGGACGCTACATGTTGAATCGACCGGGCAACGGCGATAAACCATGCTATTTTGAAGACCCGTATATTCGAATTCAGGGATGGGGCGCCAATTTAAGAACAAATACAATTAATTTAGAAAGTAATTTGAAAGGTTTGAACCAACCGTTGTCGAGAGATTGTATGGAAAATAATTATGTAAACACAGCAGTTTCAAGCAGTCCGATTTCATATCCAGAATGCAAGTCGGCAGTCGAACAGTCACGCGTGACACATCCGGCATGGACATTTCGCGATCTGGAACAGACCAATTGGTATTACCCGCAGCTGAACCCTCAGGAGAATGTATGTTTTCCGTTTCAGAACAATTTAAGCACTCGAATTCTGGAAAAGAATAATTATATTACAAAAATACCGTGTTTTCCTTTTTTACGATAATTCGTTTTTTTTTATTTTTTTATATTATAAAATAAATATAAATAGGACATACATAAAATGAAAAGAGTTATTACATTTGGAACATTTGACTTGTTTCATATTGGACATTTAAATATTTTAAGACGCGCAAAAGAACAAGGTGATTATTTAATTGTGGGCGTATCTTCTGACGAGTTGAATGAAAAAAAAGGTAAAAAAAGTATTATACCATTGAAAGACAGAATTGAAATTGTCAAATCGCTTACATGTGTGGATGAAGTTTTTATTGAAGACAGTTTAGAATTAAAAGATGAATACATAAAACAGCATAGTGCCGACCTACTAGTTATGGGAGATGATTGGAAAGATAAATTTAATTGGGTTTCATGTGATGTTTTATATTTAGAAAGAACTCCAAATATTTCAACTACACTTATCAAAAATATTTTAAAATGATAAAACATATATAGAAACAGCTTAAAAGAACACAAATATATTATCCAAGTACTGCATTACCTCAATCTCAATTATAATAAAATGACTCGTATGGTTTTTCATATTCAACAACACAACAAGTGGTCCGTTTTTGTTCAATTTTATAACAACATGTATCATGTATTTGGACAACGTTCATTCAATGAAAAAACGATATTTCATACAACATTTCATGGAGAACATACATTGGTTTGTTATTTAGATGAAATATTGAAATACACAAGTTATAAGCCCAACTTTTCAATTACACTATTTTATACAGATCTTTTAGTGGATGCGCCATTTTCTCAATATGAACTGTGCGCACATGACAGAACCAAGGAAATTATTGGATATGATTATCTTTCTCTTGAAACAGGTAAGGTGATGATGTATTTAGGATTTGTTCGACAAAATATATCGATTGAAGAATACAAATGAATGATTAAATGAATATATGTTTTTTATAGTTTGTAAATAGTATTTTTATTTTTACAAATCAAAATAAAATATAAAAATATATAAAAATTATTATACTATTATAATTTAATAGTATAATAGTATAATTATAAAAAATATATTACATACATATATAAATTATTGATAAGATAAGATAAGAATGGAGTTGGCAATTCCAATTGTGGCGTTAGGCGGAATGTATTTAGTATCAAATCAAAATAAAAAGGGAAATAACGGTGTTAACAAAAGCGAAGGGAAAGAATCATTTGTTACAAACTCGAGAAATGTGCTTCCAAATACAAACGTTCCTGTTACAAACTACCCGGTGATGCGACCGGAGACCGGTTCTGATATTAATGCGTATCCCGCACCAAATGCAGTGACCGACAAGTATTATAACGCAACTGTAGGAAATCGAGTGCTTCAAAATCCAAACCAGTTTGGAAACTCTTACAATCCGAATACGAATCCTAAAAAAAATCCCGGGTTTACGAGTCCAAATACTGTGTACTCGTTGACTGGCGAACCCATCAACCAAAACGATTTTCAGCATAACAATATGGTACCGTTCTTCGGAGCGAAAATTAAAGGGCGCACTGCGGATGCCAATGCTGTTGAATCAGTTCTCGACACAATGTCGGGTGCTGGATCTCAAAGAATACGCAAAGAAGAACGCGCCCCCCTTTTTGCACCACAAAACGACTTAAATTTTGTAAATGGCATGCCAAATGTAACCGATTTTATTCAGTCACGCGTCATGCCCGGAAGTAAAATGGCAAATGTGAAGCCGTGGGAAGAGATTCATGTAGGACCAGGATTAGATCAAGGGTATAGCGCAAAGGGTAGTGACGGATTCAATTCGGGAATGGAAGCGCGCGATAAATGGGTGGATCGAAATGTGGACCAGTTGCGCACGCTGAATAATCCGAAAGTGACGTTTGGTCTTGAAAGTCATGAAGGTCCAGCATATAACTGGAACAACCTGAATGCACCGACGCCGGAGACGTTTGGAAAGGTTGAGAAGTATTTACCGGACAAATTTTTTTTAAACACCTCGGATCGCTGGCTCACAACAACCGGTATCGAAAAAGCGCAAACTGCACGAGCCAAAGAAGTCTATAAGCCGCAGTCCCGTGTTTGCACCAGCAGCGAATATTATGGTCCAGATTCGAATGTGACAGGAACAAACACGTATGCGCCAAATAATTATGAACCGTCAAGGAGACCTGAATCCATGGCACACCCAATATCGCATGCTCATAGCAGCGGAAAACATGCACCCGGTGAAAATGATCATGGTCGTGACAGTTTTAAAATGTTGCCAAATCATCGCACCACCACAAGAAACCATGAAGGTGGTATTATTTATGGCGCCATGCGCGCAGTGGTTGCACCGGTTCTCGACTTTTTACGACCTTCCAGAAAAGAAAATGCAATTGGAAATATACGACTCTATGGCGACGTGAAACCGGCGTTTGGTTCGTCGGGCATTGTATATAATCCAGCTAGTCGAGCTCCCACCACGATCAAGGAAACGACGGAAGGATTGCTTGGATTCGATCATTTGAACATTGATGCGCAAACCAGTGGTAGCGGATATTTAGCAAACCCACAACAAGCCATTTACAATCAGCGCGATACAACCAGCGTACAATACGTTGGATCAAGCGGTGGTGCCACAAACCAAGGTGTTGGCGTTTATGAAGCGCAATACAACCAACACAATAATGTCAACAAGATTTCAACCAATTTTACGCCGGGTGGAAGCATTGGACTGTTTAACCCAACTGCAAACATTTGCGTCAAGCGAAATGATGAGAATTGCGACCCTTGGATTCCAACACCGGAATTTAAAATTTCAAACCCGCCAGGAGTGCACACGTACGGAAAACTGGATAAGTACCCTCAGAATTATCAGGAATCCGTCAACTGCGAGCGCATTCAGCCCGATATTTTAGACGCATTTCGAAAGAATCCGTATACACAAAGTTTGCACAGCTATGTTTTACGTTAATTGGAGAAAAAATAGATATATATATTTTAGAATAAATAAATTAATATTTAAATGCGCAAGAATAAAAAAAATAAAAATAAATTATTAATAAAATTCATTTTTATTTAATATTTATATAGTATAATTGTAATATAACTGTATAATTATCATTGTATGAAATTAAATTTAGATTTTAATATTGTAATAGGAAAATGGGTATTGTTTAGCATACTTATGCTTGTTATCTTATACGGTTCTTATTATAGTTTATTTGGTTTAAGAGAGGGATTTGCTCCCGGAACATGTCCGAAAGGCTGTTGGCAACATCCAGCGGGTGATGTAGACGGAAACTGCACACGATACAACGTGGAAGACGGTCACAATAATTTCGATTTAATAGATGGACAAGGTACAAGTTCTTCGGTTCCAATATCGCCTGACGTTTACACACTCGATACACTGGCAGCTGAAATGCAACGAATTATTCGTGCTGCAAGCGATTTTTCAAAATTTGAGTGTATAGCTCATGATCCAAAATATAAAAAACCTGGAAAAAAAGTGGTCGATCCTTATGTAAATCAATTAGAATTTAATTTAAATGGTGAGGATGGTGACACTTTGACACTAGATTTTGATCCTGATAACAAATATGCCCCTCATGAAAGCCCGCTTGCCAGTTTATTCAAAACCAAACAAATTATTTTAAAAGGCAGCCAACCTGCATATACGCCGATTGATGTAACTCCATGGTTTCCGTCCGACTTAAAAGCAACCAGCATTTGTCCTCAAGTGTGCACGTGGGGTGGATATGAAGGCGGAATTACAAAAAATAAAGAGTACTGTCAGTATGATCCTGACTGCAGTGCATGCGATCCCCCGGTTATTTGTCCTCAGGGAGTTTGTCCAACTCCTTCAAAAAAAAATCCCTATCCTCCCCCTTCTCCAAACCGTCGTGGCGGTGGCGGTGGCGGTGGCGGT